>Ga0210124_1000187_pt1 | contig 35478 bp, 21 predicted proteins | sample Muzzi_PWC_D2_FD_185554 | JGI IMG/M metagenome (GOLD analysis project Ga0210124, IMG submission 185554) | Wetland microbial communities from San Francisco Bay, California, USA, that impact long-term carbon sequestration - Muzzi_PWC_D2 (SPAdes) | ecosystem: Environmental > Aquatic > Marine >... | reverse complement strand
CTAGTGAATATTGGCGCCTGCTATACCCCGAAGGAACTGCGGGAGGAGGCTGGCCAGGTAGACGTGTTCTTCAGCCTTCGGCCAGTCAACCCCCAGCGTCTGCTACGGCGGATGGCCACGGCGCCCAACAAGGGATCCGCCAAGGAAGCCATCCGCGACCGGACCAGCCTGACGTCCCGTGAGGCGGAGATCCTGAGCCTGGCCGCAAACGGGATGAAAACCGCAGAGATCGGCGACCGGTTATGCGTCAGCACGGAGACCGTGCGCACGCACTTCAAGAACATCTATCAAAAGATCGGTGCGCACAGCCGCACGGAAGCGATCGTCTTTGCCTTCCAGGCAGGGCTGAACTGACGGCGTGTCGGACTGCCTCGCCGGTAACGAGGAGAGACCCTCAGCCCGTTGTTAGCCCGAAGGGCTACCTCACCCGTCGGCCTTCCGTACCCTCCGACCGGGGAAAGGAGAGCAGAAGCGCCAAGCCGCCGCGACAGCCGACCGGGCAGGGGTGATCTTCCCTCAGTTGTACAGCACCACCTCTTGCTCATTGTGGCCGGTATCGTCGGCGAGATCGGCCACGTCACCGCGGATCATGCTGCTGACGACCTGGACGGAGGTCCTCCAGAAGGGGCCCGATAGGAGTTGCAGGGCGCGGAAGTAGCGGTTGGACATCGCCGTCGGCGCCGTGTAGCGGCAGGTGACGCCGAGACCCTCGTCGTCGAGGTTGATGGTCTTGTGCCACATCCACGCGGGGAAAAAGAGGACATCGCCCGGGTGGAGGTCGAGCTCGTAGCGCGGCGCGTAGGCCGCCAGGGGGTAGGCCGACGGGTCCCGCGGCCCACCCTCGGGGTCCGCGGCAAACTCCGCGAACCGCCGCATGCCATCGCCGCGCGCCGCCGGATAGAGCAGCCAGGAGTACTCGGACTCGATCAAGGACCAGCGCTTCGAGCCGGACACCGCCAGGTACCAGTTCGGGCTCTCCTCGCAATGCCAGTTGGCGTTCAGCCCGGCGCCGAGGCCGAGGATCAGGAAGCTCAGCACCGGCTTCGACGGCCGGCCCATCACCCGGAAGTAGCCGTTCGACCGATCGACCTCGAAGTAGTCGCGCAGCGCGGGGTTCTGATCGAGGAGCAATTGCTGGGGGATGTAGTCACGCCGACCGTCTTCGTGGATGGCGCGCAGCGACACCGAGATCATCTTCTGCGCCCGCTTGTCCAGGACCTGGGCCACCGTGTCGGGGAATCGCTCGGCCAGCGCCGCCAGTCGCCACTGGGCGGGATCGGTCCCGGCAAACCCGCGCAGCACGCAGGGGACGCCGCGCTTGACGTGCTCCTTGTAGAACCGCTCGGGTCGGATCTCGTCCGACCGATACTCGGCAATCGGCTGGACGGGACCTTCGGGAAGGCCGCGCCCCTGGAGACGTCTGTGGATCCGCGCGTGGACGCGCCGCCGCGCCGCCTGGAGCGCGTTGGGGCGCCCGGTGAGTTGTTGCCAGAGCATGATGCCCTTCAACGCGAGCACGTTCCCGTAACCCAGCGGCAGGACGGGTACCCCGCGCCGTCCCACCCGTTCCACCAGGAAGGTGTGGAGAAACAGTTTCTGCTCCACCGCGACCTGCCAGCCGACATACAAGGCCGTCGCCATCCAGCCCAGGGGCCGGGCGAGCGCATCGGACGCCGCGGTGAGCCAACCCGGCGTGCGCCGCGCCAGTGAGTCGTCGGTGTTCATCAAGCTCGTCCCTCCTACCTCTCCGTCACCACGTTGGCGGCCATCTTAGTACACCGTTTCACGACTACGGTGACGTATCTGCCTGCCCGAGGGTAGGCCGGATCAAGCCGCGCAGCGGCGGATCCGACGATCACGGGCGGCTCGCCTCACAGCGCGCAGGTGATGTGTCCCAGCTCCTCGGTGAGACGCAGGTTCTCCCGGTAGTCGACCGGGCAGTCGATCACCGCCGGCCGGCCGGCGGCGAACGCCGTCTCCAGGGCCGGCCCGAGCTCGTCGGCCGCGGCGACCCGCAGCCCCAACGCGCCGAAGCTCTCCGCCAGGGTGACGAAGTCCGGGTTGCCGAAGGCGACGTGCGAGGGGCGGCCGAAGTGCTGGCGTTGCTTCCAGTCGATCAGGCCATAGCCGCCATCGTTGAAGATCAGGGCGACCAGGCGGCACCCCTCGCGCACGGCGGTCTCCAGCTCCTGCAGGTTCATCAGGAATCCGGCGTCGCCGGTGGCCGCGAGGATGCGGCGGTCCGGGTGGAGGAGGGCGGCCGCGATGGCGCCCGGGAGGGCGATGCCCATGGCGGCGAAGCCGTTGGAGATGATGCAGGTGTTCGGCGCCAGGGCCGGGTACATACGAGCGATCCACAGCTTGTGGGCACCGACGTCGGAGACGACGATGTCCTCCGGCCCCAGGGCACGGCGGATATCCGAGAGGATGCGCTGCGGCTTCACCGGGAAGCCGAGGTCGTCGGCGTGGGCGGCAAGCTGCTCGCGGATCACGTTGCGCAGGGAGGCGTAGTACGTCTCCTGGCTGGCCGGCGCCCGCTCCGCGAGCCGTTCCAGGGCCGTGGCGATCTCCCCCACCACACCCACCTCGACGATGTAGTGCGCGTCCACCTCGGCGGGCGAGGCATCGACGTGGAGGATGCGCTTGTCCTTGTGGGGGTTCCACTGCTCCGGGGCGTACTCCACCAGGTCGTAGCCGACGGTGATCACGCAATCGGCGCGGTCGAAGCCGCGCGAGATGTAGTCGTGGGCCTGGAGGCCGACGGAGCCGAGCGACAGGGGGCTCGTGTACGGGATCGCCCCCTTGGCCATGAAGGTGTGCGCCACCGGGATGTTGAGGCGCTCGGCGAACCGTGCCAGGGCCGCGGCGGCGCGGCCACGGATCACGCCATTGCCGGCGAGGATCAGGGGCGCCCGCGCCTCCCGCAGGACCGCCACGGCGCGCTCGATCTGGCGATCCGAGGGGACCGGTGTGAAAGGCTGCTGGCAACGCAGGGGGGTGGCGTCCTCCACCACTGCCGCTGCCTCATCCTCGGGCAGGTCGATGTGGCAGGCGCCGGGCTTCTCGGTACGCGCCACCTTGAACGCCTTGCGCACCACCTCCGGCAGGGTCTCGGCGCGCTTCACCTGGGCGTTGTACTTGGTGATGGGCTCGAACAGGCGCACCAGGTCGAGGTATTGGTGGGACTCCTTGTGCATGCGCACCAGGCCGGCCTGGCCGGTGATCGCCACCAGGGGGGCGTGGTCGAGGTTGGCGTCTGCCACACCGGTGACCAGGTTGGTCGCCCCGGGGCCGAGGGTGGAGAGACACACGCCGGCCTCGCCGGTGAGCCGCCCGTGGACGTCCGCCATGAAGGCGGCACCCTGCTCGTGGCGGCACAGGACGAAGTGCATCGGCGAGTCGAGGAGGGCGTCCATCACGTCCAGGTTCTCCTCGCCCGGGAGGCCGAAGATCCGCGCCACCCCCTCGTTCTCCAGACACCGTACGAGTAGTTCGGATGCCTTCATCTCACTCTCCTGTGGCTCTACCTATTCCCTTAACTCCGTTACCGCTACTAAGGGAACACGAAGACACGAAAACCGGAAAACACGAAAGATTTCGCAGGTTGTTCGTGCTTTCCCACTTTCGTGCTTTCGTGTTCCCAGTTTCACTGGTCCGCGCGGGCTTTGTTGGAGCTGCACCTTGCGTCTTCGTGTCTCTGCGCGAGCCCCCCTCGGTGTCACGACGCCACCGGGTCTGTCCGCTCCGGGTCGATGCCCCATTCGTCGCGGGCGCGGATCACCACGGCGGCGTCCAACCGCCCCTCCCGCGCCAGGGCGGCGAGGACAGCCAGGGCGATGTGGCGGGCGTCGACCTCGAAGAAGTCACGCAGGGCGGCGCGGGTATCACTGCGGCCGAAGCCGTCGGTGCCCAGGCAGATGGGGGGGCGGGGCATCCAGCGGGCGACCGTGCCGGCGAGGGCGCTGACGTAATCCGAGACCGCGACGATCGGACCATTGGCCCCCTCCAGACAGGTCCGGAGGTAGGGGACCCGCGGGGTTGCCTCGGGATGCAGCCAGTTCCACCGCTCCGTGGCCTGGCCGTCCCGGTGCAGCTCCTTGTAGCTGGTGACGCTCCACACGTGCGCGGCGACGCCGTGCTCCGCGAGGAGGTCCTGGGCACGCAGGGCCTCGTTCACCAGGGCGCCGCTGGCGAGGAGCTGGGCCTCGGGCCGGTCGCCGACCTCGGCGGCGGCGCGGAAACGGTAGAGCCCCTTGAGGATGCCCTCCTCCACCCCGGCCGGCATGGGCGGCTGGGGGTAGGTCTCGTTGGTCACCGTGAGGTAGTAGAAGCGCGACTCGCCGTCCGTGTACATGCGCCGCAGCCCGTCGCGCACGATCACCGCCAGCTCGAAGGCGAAGGCAGGATCGAAGGCCGCCAGGTCGGGCACCGGCATGGCGAGGAGGTGGCTGTTGCCGTCCTGGTGCTGGAGCCCCTCGCCGGCGAGGGTCGTGCGGCCGGCGGTCGCCCCCACCAGGAAGCCGCGGCAGCGCATGTCGCCGGCGGCCCACACCAGGTCGCCCACCCGCTGCATCCCGAACATGGAATAGAACAGGAAGATCGGGATGGCCGGGACGCCGTGGGTGGCGTAGGCGGTGCCGGCGGCGATGAACGAGGCCAGCGACCCCGCCTCGGTGATCCCCTCCTCCAGGATCTGGCCGTCCTGGGCCTCGCGGTAATAGAGCAGGCTGTCGGCGTCCACCGGCTCGTAGAGCTGGCCCACGTGGGAGTAGATGCCGCATTGCCGGAACAGCGCCTCCATGCCGAAGGTGCGCGCCTCGTCCGGCACGATCGGGACGATGAACCGGCCGATCTCCGGCTCCTTGAGGAGCTTCGCCAGGATGCGCACGAAGGCCATGGTGGTGGAGACGGCCCGCTCCCCGGTGCCTTCGTGAAACTCGGCGAACAGCTCCGCGGCCGGTGGCGCCAGGGGTGGGCAGTCCACCCGACGGTACGGGATCGGCCCGCCGAGGGCCTGGCGCCGCTCCCGCAGGTAACGCATCTCCGGGCCCTCCTCCGGCGGCTGGTAGAACGGCGCCTCGGCCACATCCTCATCCGAGATCGGGATGCCGAAGCGGGCGCGGAACTCGCGCAGCTCCGCCTCGTTGAGCTTCTTCTGCTGGTGGCTGACGTTGCGCCCCTCCCCTGCCTCCCCCAGGCCGTAGCCCTTGATGGTCTTGGCCAGCACCACGGTGGGCGACCCGCTATGGGCGACCGCCGCCGCGTAGGCGGCGTACACCTTGGCGGGATCGTGGCCGCCGCGGCGCAGGCGGTGGATCTGGTCGTCCGTGAGGTGCGCGACCAGGGCCGCAAGGCGGGGGTCGCCGCCGAAGAAGTGGTCGCGGGTGAAGGCGCCGTCGGCGACCGAGTACTTCTGGTACCAGCCGTCGACCGTCTCCTCCATGCGCCGCACCAGCAGGCCGTCCGCGTCGGCCGCGAGGAGCGGGTCCCAGTCGGTGCCCCAGATCACCTTGATCACGTTCCAGCCCGCGCCGCGGAACACCGCCTCCAGCTCCTGGATGATCTTGCCGTTGCCGCGCACCGGCCCGTCGAGGCGTTGCAGGTTGCAGTTCACCACGAAGATCAGGTTGTCGAGACGCTCCCGCGCCGCCAGGGAGATCGCCCCCAGGGTCTCGGGCTCGTCGGTCTCTCCGTCGCCCAGGAAGGCCCACACCTTGCCGCGCCCGGCCGGCTTGAGGCCGCGGTCCTCCAGGTAGCGGTTGAAGCGCGCCTGGTAGATGGCGAGCAGGGGTGAGAGCCCCATGGAGACCGTGGGGAACTCCCAGAAACTGGGCATGAGCCACGGGTGAGGATAGGAGGAGAGTCCGCCACCCTCACTCCGCTCGCGGCGGAAGGCCGCCAGCTTCGCCTCGGAGAGACGCCCCTCCAGGAAGGCACGGGCGTAGATCCCCGGGGCGGCGTGGCCCTGGAAGTAGACCTGGTCCGCGTCCACCCCCTTGGCACGGCCCCGGAAGAAGTGGTTGAACCCCACCTCGTAGAGGGTGGCGGCGGAGGCGAAGGTGGAGATGTGGCCACCGATCCCCTCCGCCTCGCGGTTGGCGCGCACCACCATGGCCATGGCGTTCCAGCGCACCAGGCTCTTGATGCGCCGTTCGATCTCGCGGCTGCCGGGATAGGGTGGCTCGGCCGCCGCCGGGATCGTGTTGAGATACGGCGTGTTGGCGGAGAACGGGATCGGCACCCCTCCCTCTTGCGCCCGCGCCTGGAGGGCGTGCAGCAGCCGCCGCACTCGCACCGGGTCATCCCCCGCCAGGACATAATCCAGGGAGTCGAGCCACTCGCGCAGCTCCGCCTCTTCGGGCCGCGCCATTCCCCCGATTGCCTTGTCTGCCATCGCCTCCTCGCTCCGCCCGGGCGCGGCGGCCTGCGCCGCGCGCTAGGGCGCCTATCTCACCACGGATCGCCGCGCGGTGGCAGCCAATTCGTGGGGAAGAATGCCGGTCAGGTCACCTGTGGACCGCCAGGCTCTCCTCGATCCGGCACAGCTCGTCATGGTGGCTCTGCTCCTGACGGGCGAGGGCGGTGAAGAAGTCGCGCTGCTCCGCCACCTCGGTCCCCTCCGCCAGCACCTCGTAGGTGTTGCGCGCGGTGAGCTCCATCTCCTTGGCGAAGGCGAAGACCGCGCCGACGTCGCCGTGGCGCAGGACGTCGTCGGCGTCCTCGAAGAACGACGGATGGACGTTGGCGGTGAGCTTGTCCACGTAGGCCATCGGGTCGAACCCGATCGCCTCCCCGTCCTTGGCAAGCTGCTCGGCGATCTGCCGGGCGTGGTTCTCTTCCATCGTCGCCAGGGAACGGAGCCACGTCCGACTCTCGTCACGCTCCGCGGTCGCCGCGGCCTTCTGGTAGAAGAGCTGGGACCGCACCTCATTATAGAGGGCCATCTTGAATACCTCGGTCAGCGTCCACATGGCATGCTCCTTTCCATCAAAAACACCACTTCATAACTTGTCTTAAAGCATACTGCGAATCGCCCGTGTTGGGTGGCCTTACGCAGCCATCCGTCCGTGAGAGCTAGCCCCCCCGTCGCTCCCCGGTGCCGCGACCCCGCCCCCGGCGGCTGTGCCCGCGGCGCCGGTGTGGCACCATCGCGGCGCCATGGACCCCTCCTCCCGTGCCGGGGCCGACGCCCCCATCGAGGCGATCAGCGCCGTCACCCTCGCCACCGCCGACATGGCGCGCGCGGTGCGGTTCTACCGGAGCCTCGGTTTTCGCCTGCGCTACGGCGGGGAGGGGGCCGACTTCACCAGCTTTCACGCGGGCGAGGGCTTTCTCAACCTGATCGCCGATCCGCCATCACCGGCCGGCGGTTGGTGGGGCCGGGTGATCTTCCACGTCGCCGACGTGGATGGCCTCTATCGAACCGCCCTGGCCCTCGGCCTCATCCCAGAGGCGCCGCCCCGCGACGCACCGTGGGGCGAGCGCTACTTCCACCTCCGCGACCCGGATGGCCACGCCCTGAGCTTCGCCCGGCCGCTCGCCGCGGGGTGAGGGGTTGAGTTTAGTGCTGCACACCATGGTCGGGTGCTCGCCGCGCTTGGCGCCCACCGCCGCCTCTGTTCGCCAATAGAGCACGCGGCATGCCGTAGGTCGTACGGGCATCCGCGCAGGGAGGCCCCGCCGGATGTGGCCATTTTACAGCCGCTTCCCATGGGAGGGCCGTTGATCCGGTGGCCGGGCGGGGGTGATGCGCTGCCGGAATCGGCAGGGACGCGCCGGGTTCGGCCCTCCCTTTGGGGGGCCCACCCTCATGCGACCGGGTCGGCAAGCGATCGCGTGGTAGGGCGCTCGCCAACCCCCACGGTACCGGACCGTCGTCCGCCGCGGGGGCCGGGAGGCTCATCCAACATCGGCCGGCGGACCCGCGGTCGGTGCGCGCAGCCGCGTCAGGGAGGCGTACAGGACCGGGATCAAGACCAGCACCAGCGGCATCTGCGCCAGCAGCCCGGAGATGATGGCGATCGCCAGGGGCTGCTGCATGGCCGAGCCCTGGCTCAGGCCCAGGGCGAGGGGCAGCAGGGCGAGGATGGCCGCCACGGTGGTCATGGCGATGGGACGTAGGCGATTGACCCCGGCATCGGTGAGGGCGGCGAAGGGCGTGGCGCCGGCCTTGATCAGGGCCTGGTACTCGGAGAAGTAGAACACCGCCACCTCGGTGACGATGCCCACCACCATGGTCATGCCCATCATGGCGCTGATGTTCAGCTCGATGCCGGTGACCCACAGGCCGATGAACACCGCCAGCATGGCCAGCAGCGGCATGCCCACGATGGCCAGGGCGATGCGAAAGCGCTCGTAGAGGAACACCAACAGCACGAACACCAGGGCGACGGCGGCCGCCATCACCGCGATGAGCCCGCGAAAGGCGATGCGCTGCTGCGCATAGAGCCCGCCCAGCTCGTAGTACACGTCGTGGGGCAGGAGCCCGGGGCGCGCCAGCACCTGTTGCACGTCTTTGACGGTGGAGCCCAGGTCGCGGCCGCTGATGCGGGCGGTGACGGCGATCATCCGCTTGAGGTTGTCGCGGGTGATCTGGGGCTGGCCGGTGACGGTGGTCACGCTCGCGATGCGTCGCAGCGGAAAGCTGTGCCCGTCCCCGGCCTGCAGCCACAGCGCCGCGATCTGCCCCTCCGTGGCGCGCAGGGCCGGGGGCACCCAGACCCGGATCCCCACCAGCTTCACGCCCTCTTGCACCTCGGTGGTGACGGTGCCGGCGAAGTACGCCTCGAGCTGGCGGGTCACCTCGTCCGGATCCACCCCTTCCAAGGCCGCCTTGGTGCGGTCCACCTGTACGGTGAGGGCGTCGCCGGCCAGCACGATCCCGCTCTTCACCTCCACCACCCCCGGCACCCGGCCGATGGCCGTGGCCACCGTGGACGCGGTGGCCATCAAGGCGGTCATGTCGTCGCCGTAGAGCTTGACCTCGATGGGCTGGGGCACGGCCGTGAGGTCGCCAATGAGGTCCTCCATGAGCTGGGCGGTCTCGATCTCGAGCCCCGGCACCTGGGCCTCCACCCGGCCCCGCAGGTCGTCCATCACCGCCTCTGCGGGGCGGCGCGGGAAGGGCTTCAGGCGGATGAAGAAATCCCCTTCGTTGGCCTCGGTCAGGCCACCGCCGAGCTGGGTGCCGGTGCGGCGAGAATAGGAGGCCACATCCGGGAGCGCCTGGATGATGGCCTCCACCTGGCGCAGCAGGCGGTCGCTCTCGGTGAGCGAGGTCCCCGGCGGCGCCAGGTAGTCCAGGACAAAGCCGCCCTCGTCCATGCTGGGCATGAAGCCGGAGCCCACCTGGCGGTAGCCCAGGTAACCGAGGACCACGAATGGCACCAGGGCCGCCACTAGCCACCAGGGTCGCGCGAGCAGGACTCCCATGAGTCGCCGGTAGCCGGCGTTCACGGCGCGGCCGAGGCGGCCTTCCGGGGAATGGCCCGCCGTCTCTCCCAGCAACAGGTGGTCGGCCAGGAGGGGCACGGCGATCCACGCGATCAAGTAGGAGATCAGCAGGGCGCTGGCCATGGTCAGCGACAGGGCCTTGAAGAAGGCGCCGGTGACCCCACTGAGAAAGGCGAGGGGCAGGAAGATGACGATGGTGGCGGCGGATGAGCCCGTGAGGGGCGCCACGAACTCCCGCGCCGCGCCCCGGATGAGATCGTGGCGCGGCGCGCCCTCGGCGCCTTCGCGCACGCGGCGCACGATGTGCTCGATCATGACGATGGCGTCGTCCACGATCAGCCCGACGGCCGCGGCCATGCCACCGAGGGTCATGATGTTGAAGCTCATGTGCAGCGCATAGAGCAACAGCACGGTGGTGGCGAGCACCGCCGGCACCACCAGGACCGCGACCAGGGTGATGAGCAGGTGGCGCAGGAAGGCCAGCAGCACCAGGGCCGCCAACACCACGCCGATCAAGATGGCATCCCGCACGCTGGCGGCGGAGGCGGTGATCAGCTCGCTCTGGTCATACCAGTTGCTCACGCTGAGCCCGGCCGGCAGCTTGTCCCGGTAGCCGGCCAGCCGCGCCTTGACCGCGTTGACGATCTCCACCGTGTTGCCGCCGGGCTGCTGGTAGACGTGCAGCGCAACGGCGTCGTGGCCGTCGGCCGTGACCCGCTGCCACTGGGGCATCGTGGCGGCGTGCACGGAGGCGATGTCGTCCAGCTCCACCAGCCCGTTGTCGCCACTGCCGATGACCGTGTGGCGAATCTCGTCGAGGCCCTGCAGGCGGGTGTCGGAGAGCAGCAGGAAGAGCTTGTAGTGGTCCTCCAGGCGGCCGACGGCCTGCAGCACATTGGCGGCGGACAGGGCCCGCACCACGTCATCCAGGGCGAGGCCGTAGGCCTGCATCTGGGCCGGGTCCACGTCCACCCGGAGCTCCGCCTGCTCGCCACCCTGCACATCGATGTGCGCCACACCGTCGATCGAGGACAGCAGCGGCACGAGCTGGTAGACGGCGATGTCCCGGAGCTGCACGAGGCTGAGGCGATCCGACGTGAGGCTGTAGGCGGCGACCGGGAAGACCGTCGGGTCCATGCGCCGCGCGGTGAACGAGGTGCCGCTCGGCAGGCCGGGGAGCGCCTGGTTCAGGGCCGACTCCACTTGCTGCAGGGCCAGGGCCATGTCGGTGCCCCAGGCGAAGTTCACCGACAGGTCCGCGCTGCCCCGGCTGGTGGCGGAGCGGATCTCCCGCACCGCTGGCACCGAGCGCACCGCCTGCTCCAGGGGCCGGGTGATGGCGATCACCATCTGCTCCCCGGGGCGGTCTCCCGCCTCTACCGCCACCGTGACTCTCGGGAAGGCGACCTGCGGGAACAAGGCCACCGGCAGCTTGACGGCACTGCCCGCGCCACCCAGGGCGAGCAGGCCCAGGAGAAACAGGATGGAGCGCCGGTGGCGGGCGGCCCAGCCGGCGACGGTCACGGGCGCGCCTCCCGGACGGCCACGCCGTCGGTGAGCTCGTAGTTGCCCAGGGTCACCACCGGCTCGCCTGGCGTGAGCTCGCCCTGCACCGCGATCCAACCGTCCGCCTCGATACCCGTCTCCACGGCCACCCGGCGGGCCTTGCCGTCGCTCACCACGAACACGCAGCTGCCCTGACCATCCCGCAGGACCGCGCTACGCGGCACTACCAGGGCGTTCACCTCCCGCAGCACGATCTCCCCACGCATGGCCTCCTCCAGCACCAGGGCACCGGCCTCCGCACTGGGCACCGGGACCAGGACGTCCACCAGCCGGGTAGCCGGGTTGACCATGGCATGCACCGCGCTCACCCGCCCGGCGATCACCGCGGCCGGCGGGAACACCGCGCTCAGGCGCACCGCCGCCCCCGGCGATACCCGCGCCGCGTCCTCCTGCTCCAGACCCAGCAGCACCACCAGGGCGTCGCGGCCGGCCAGCAGCATGGCGGCGGTATCGGCCTGGACCCGCTGGCCCTGGGTCACGACGACCTCGGTAGCGATGCCGTCGAACGGCGCGCGGATCACCTGCGCCGTCTGGTCGTTACCCAGCTTGCGCTGGGCGGCCAGGGCCGCCTCCGCGTCCCGTAGCTGGTGTTCGGCACCGGCAAGCTGGTCCTGGGTCGCGAGCTGCTGGCGGAACAGGGCCTGCACCCGGGCCAGCTCCTGGCGCGCGAAGCGCTCCGTCGCCTCGGCCTGCTGGAACTCCGCCCCGGTGCCCGGCGCGGTCTCCAGGCGCAGCAGCGGGTCGCCTGCCTGCACCTCCTGTCCGGCCCGCACCCACACCCGGGTCACCAGGCCGGCCCGGGGAAGGCCGATCGTCGTGAGCCGGTCCGGGTCCGGCTGCACCCGGCCATAGGCGGTCACGGTCTCCTGCAGGGTGCGTTCCGCCGCCGGGGTGAGCTGGACCTGGGCGCTCGGCGCCACGTCCGCCGCCCGCGCGGCCACGCCCATCAGCAGGACCAGAAACAGCCAGCCGGCCGCCACGCCCCGGGGGAGCGGTCGCGCCGCCGCCCACGGTCGGTGCCCCGGGTGCCGGGCGGCGGCGTTCCTGCCGCGGTCGTGGCGAGGTCCTGGTCGGAACGGCGGATCGGTGAGTCTCAGGGGCATGTCTGCGGTTCCTACGGTGGGCCGGCAGGGGTGCCCGCCAGGGTGTCGAGGGCGATACGGGCCTGCCAGACGGTCTGGATCAGGTCCCAGCGTTCCACCTCCTTGTCCAGCCAGGTGGTTTGCAGGTTGAGGTAGGTGAGTGGCTCCAGGTTGTGGCCGCGATAGGCGCGCTCGGCCTGCGCCGCCATCTCCCGCAGGTCGGGCAGGTAGCCGTCCACTCCCTGTAGCTGGCGGGTCACCAGGGCCACCTGCTGGCACAGCCCGTCGACCTCGCCTGCCGTCTGGTCGAGCCGCACCTGATACTCCTCACGGAGCTGGGCCCGGGTCGCCCGCTGCACGGCGATCTCGCCCCGATTGGCACTGAACAGGGGCAGATTCAGGGTGATGCCCAGGCCGACGGTGTGCACGTCGCTGGTATCCCGGGCGCGGGTGAACCCGACGCTCAGGGACGGGAACTGGGCCAGCACCGCCTTGCGCACGCTGGCCTCCTGGCTGCGGTAGCCGAGCTCCAGGGCCAGGAGGTCGGGCCGGCTCCGCGCCAGCTCGCTGACGGCCGGGGCGGCGGCGGGCGGCGGCACCGCCGGGGCCAGGGGCGCCAAGGGCGGCGTGGTCCCGGGGGCCAACCCGAGCAGCGCATTCAGGTCGTGGTGCACCTGGTTGAGCGTCTGCTCCGCCTCGTTGACCCGGTTGTCGGCGCCGGCCAGGGCCGTGAGGTCGGCACCCGCGATATCCAGGGTGAGGTCGTGGGTGCGCAGGGCCACGCTGGAGCGGGCGTAGCGCTCGGCATAGAGGGCCTGGGCTTCGCGCAATATGGCGAGCTTGGCACTCTCCGCCGCCGCCTGAACGTACAGCTCACGGGCCCGCTGCACCGTTTGCCACTCCTGCCAGAGCAGCTCCAGGTCCACCTGACCGGCCGCGGCCCGGGCCGCGGCCACCCCCGCGCCGTGCGTGATGAGCCCCACCAGGTCGTAGTCCAGGCCGATGGCGTAGGCGTTGGTGAGCCCCGGCCCGGTGTCGGTCGGGTGGTCCAGGCCGGCGGAAAGCTGCGGGTCCGGCAGCAGGCGGGCCTGGAAGAGCTGCGCGTGGGCCACGTTCGCCCTCGCCCGCTCGGCCTTCAGGTCTGGATTGTTCACCGCCGCCAGCATGGCGACCTCGGTCATGTCCAGGCCGTCGGACGGGTCGAAGGGATGGTGCTGGAGGGGAAGCAGCGGGAGGCTGCTGGCATCCACCCTCAGCGGGACGTTCTCCACCAGGTCGGGCGCGGTGGGCAGGGGCTCGGGGGCGTAGGTGGCGCAGGCGGCGAGCGCGGCCGCGGCCAGAAGGACGGACAGGAGGGTGTAGGGATGAGGCATCGCTGGGTGGGGCCGGCCACGCCCTGCCACAGACCGCCCGCCGGCGCCGGGGGTGGCAAGGATACGACGGCGATGGTTAGCGGACGCTTAGCAGAACGGAAAGCAAATTGTTGGCCACGTGGCCGCAGGTCGTTCCCCGAGCCGCAGACGGGCGTGGGTGTCGATCGCGGCCACGGTCGCACGGGCGGAATGCCAGGCGATCCTGGAGGCGCCGGCCGCCGCGGAGGGCCGCAAGAGCGAGGCGGCGGTCCTCCCGAGGATCGGCGAGCGCACCCTGTGTAGCAAGCCGAAGAAGCTCGGATGTAGCCCGGACGGCCGCGGCGTTGCCGCCACGAGCAGAGGCTCAACTCCCCGGCGGCAGGTGGGTGCAGCGGCCGGTGAACAGCTCGGCCGCCTCCATGAAGGTCTCGGAGAGGGTGGGGTGGGGGTGGATGGTGAGGGCGACGTCGCCGGCGGTGGCGCCCATCTCCATGGCCAGGACCGCGGCACCGATCAGCTCCCCGGCGCCCGCGCCGACGATGCCCGCGCCGAGCAGCCGGCCGCTCTCCGGGTCGGCGAGCAGCTTGGTGAGGCCATCGTTGCGGTTGAGGGTGGTGGCGCGGCCCGACGCGCCCCAGGGGAAGCGGGTGATCTGGACGGCGCGGCCTTCGGCCTCGGCCGCCGTCTCGGTGAGGCCGCACCAGGCGATCTCGGGATCGGTGAAGGCGACAGCCGGGATCGCCCGGGGCTCGAAGGCGACGTTGCGGCCGTGGATCGCCTCCACCGCCACGTGTGCCTCGTGGGACGCCTTGTGGGCGAGCATCGGCTCGCCCGTGAGGTCGCCGATGGCATAGATCGTCGGCGACCCGGTGCGGCGGCTCGCATCCACCGCGACGAAGCCGCGCTCGTCCACCACCGCCGCCGTGGTCTCCAGGCCGAGACCCTCGCTGTTTGGCCGCCGGCCGGTGGCCACCAGCACCCGGTCGAACACCCCCGACCCCGGCCCCTTACCCTGGAACTGTGCCCGCAGCCCGCCGTCGCTCTCCTCCAGGGCGGTGACCACGGTGTCGAGGTGGATGGCCGCGAAGGCCTTGCGCAGGCGGCGCATAAGGATCTTCACCAGGTCGCGGTCGGCCCCGGCCATGAGCTCACCGGTCATCTCGACGCAGGTGACCTGGGCACCGAGGGCGGCGTAGACCGTGCCCAGCTCCAGGCCGATGTAGCCACCCCCCACCACCAGGAGGGACGCCGGGACCTCCTCCAGGGCCAGGGCCGCGGTGGAGTCCATGAGACGCCGCGAGTCCAGAGCGAGGGCCGGAGGGAGGACGGGTCGGGAGCCGGTGGCGAGGATGGCGTGGTCGAAGGCGAGGCGCTGCGGGGCGCCCTCCTCTGGCTTCACCTCCACGGTGCGGCCGTCGAGGAACCGGGCGCGGCCCTGGAGATAAGTTACCTTGCGCGCCTTGCCCATCTGGGCGAGGCCGCGGGACATCTTCCCTACCACCTCGTCCTTCCAGGCGCGGAGCTGTTCCAGGTTGATGGCCGGCTCGGCGAAGGTGATGCCGATACGCGTCGCGTCGCGCGCCTCGCCGAGCAGGGACGCCGCGTGGAGCAGGGCCTTGGAGGGAATGCAGCCGCGGTGCAGGCAGACGCCGCCGGGGAGGGGGGCGACGTCGATGAGGGTCACGGCCATGCCCAGGTCGGCGGCGAGAAAGGCCGCCGCGTAACCGCCGGGGCCGGCGCCGATCACGGCGAGCTGGGTGGTCTGGGAGGACATGGGCGGGTAGACGTGGGGACGGTCGCGGCCACGCCTGCGCCCGTCAGTCTAGGTCAGGAGCCCCGCACGGCGCGACGGTTGCGCACCGGGCGGCCGTCCCCCGCGCTCCCACCGCCTACTACGCGCCGCCGGCCTCGCCCGCCACCAGGCTCAGGGTGTGCTCGATCTTGAGGAGCTCCTCGTAATGGCCGCGCTCCTGCCTGGACAGGGAGAAGAAGAACTGCGCCAGGTCCGGGTCGTCGATCCCCTCGGCCATGGCGTGGTAGATCTCGCTGGCGGTCAACTCCATCGACTTGGCGAGGTCGAACACCGCCGATCGCTCCCCCTCCAGGACGATCGCCTCTTCCTCCGGTGTCAGCACCGACTCGAGCGTCGCCTGTAGCTCGTCGATGTACCCGCAGGGGTCGAAACCCTCGGCGAAGCCGTCACCGCCTACCCGCCGGGCGATGGCATGGGCGTGGTCCTCCTCCAGGCCGGCGAGGGACAGGAGCCAGACGCGCGCGTCGTTGAACCGCGTCACCTCGGCCGCACGGTGGTAGAAGGCGCGGGACTTGACCTCGTTGAACAAGGCGAGCTTGAAGGCGTCGAGCAAGGTCTGCATGGCGTCCCCGGGGAGGAGGGAAGATGCCCCCTCTCATCGGCCCCCGCGGATAAACTTAAAAATACTACCTTTTTATACGTCTTATATATGCAGCACGCCATGAGGGTGGCCTCGCCGACGGGTGGATCGCCCGGCCCCCGGGGAGGATCCTCCCGACGGGAGAGCTTCCATTCGGGCCGCGGACGCGGCCGACGACGATCCGTGAGGCGTCGTTCCCGCAAGCGAGCTTCCCTTCCTTGCGCAATTCGTGTCTCCTCCGGCTAGTCGATGACATCCTGAGTTCCCCTGACAGATAGCCGCGTGATGTCCCCGTCGCCCGAGCCACCTGCGATCGCCGCCACCCCCTCCCCACGGCGGTACTGGCCCCTCGTCGTCCTCGCGGTGGTCGCCGCCGCCCTGGTGATCCTCCCGGTCGGCATACGCTGGGGGGCGGAGCGATGGCTGCGCGCCCAGGGGATGGCAGCGGTGGCCATCGACGATGTCGACCTCAACCTCTTCCTCGGCGAGCTGGTCATCACCGGGGTGGAGGTGGTCTCCCCGGCCCAGGAGCGGCTCGCCGTCCGCCGTGGGTTGGTGCGGGTCGCGTGGTGGCCCCTGGTACGGCGCCGCGCCGCGGTGGCGGCGGTGGCGATCGAGGGGGCGGGGGCCGACGTGGTGCGCGCCGCGGACGGGACGATTTCGATCGGTGGCCTCCGCTTCGGCGGTGGTGCCGCCCCACAGGCCGAGGCGGACGAGAAGCCGGGCAAGCCGTGGGGGATCGCCGTCCGCACCATCGACCTGCGCGACGTGCAAATGCGCTACCGCGACCCCGATCTCGCCGTCACCGCCGCCATCCAACGGGCCCATGTGGGCCCCCTGGCGAGCTGGCATCCGGACGCCACGACCCCCTTCGACCTGGAGGGTGAGGTGAACGGCGGCAGCGTAGCGATCGACGGCGAGGCCCAACCGTTCCGGGCCGAGCCCGAGGTCCGCACGACCTTGCGGGTGAGCGGCCTGCCCCTCGCCTGGATCGAGCCGCTCCTGCGCGGGCAGGCGGTGGAGGGGGTGGCCGGCGCCCTCGACACGGACCTGAAGGTCGCGGCCCGCTACCGGCCGGAGACCGGCGGTGCAGCCCTGACCGTGAGCGGCACTGCGGCCCTCGACGACCTGGGCGCCACCACGCCCCAGGCGACGCTACACCACCTCTCCCTCGCCTGGGATGGCACGGTGGATCTGGACCTGGCGCCCGGTGCACCTGCGCTCGCCACCCGCGGCGGGCTCACCCTGACCGACCTCGATCTCACCCTGCCGGCGCCGCCCCTGCGCATCACCCAGGCGCGCGCCACGTGGCAGGGGGCCGCCGATTACGCCACCGCCGCGGTGCCGGCCGGCCGGCCCTTCCTGGTCACCGGCGAGGTCGCGCTGGACGGGCTACGTGCCGTCGATCCGGACCAGGGAGAGCTCGCGGCGTGGGATGAGCTGAAGGTCGCCGGCCTGCGGCTGGAGGGCAGCGACCTGGTCGAGGTGGCGACCCTGCGCCTCGCCGGTCTGCGCGCCCTCCCGGGCACAGCCACCGGAAAAGGCGAGGAGGCCGCGACCTACGCCGTCACCCTCGGGGAGCTGGCGGTGGATGACGCTCGGGTGTGGTCCGGCAAGCAGGTGGAGGTGGCGGCGGTACGCCTCGACGCCCTGCGTGGCGCCGTGAGTCGCGCCGCGGACGGGACCTTGTCCCTGGCGCGCTGGCTGCCACCCAAGGCGGAGGCGGTCGAGAAGGCCGAGCCGCCGGCGGCCGCGCCGACCGCAGCCGCGCCGGAGGCGACGGAGCCAGTGGCGCAGGCGACGGCGCCGGGGGGCGGCGTGGTCGTGCGGGTCGACCGGTTCGAGATCACCGGGGAGAGCGCCTTCACCTTCGCGGACGAGAGCGTCGATCCCCCCTTCCGCCTCGCGGCCGAGCCGTTCTCCCTGCGCGTCGAGTCCCTCGACCAGGCCCAGCCGGATCAGTCCAGCCCGGTGGAGGCCCACGCCAAGCTCGGCAAGCATGAGGAGCTGAGCCTCACCGGCACGGTGGCGCCGTTCGCCGCGCGACCGACCCTCGCCCTCAAGGGGACCCTCACCTCCATCGACCTCGCCCCCCTCACCTCCTACACCACCACCGCCGTGGGTTACCGCCTGAAGAGCGGCCACCTCGACGCCGACCTGGACATCGCCGTCGACCAGGGCGCCCTTAGCGTGGAGAGCGAGTGGCTGATCAACAAGCTGGAGATGGTGCGCCTCGCGGCAGAGGACAAGGACGCCCTCAGCGAGGGGCTCGGCCTGCCGGTGAACACCGCCCTCGCCCTGCTCCGCGACCGCGACGACAACATCCGCCTGAAGCTGCCCGTGCAGGGCGATCTGAACGATCCCGGGCTGGCCCTCGGGAAGACCGTCCGCAACGTGGTGGCGACCGCCCTGGTGAAGGCCATCAACAAGGCGGTGGTGACCTACGTGGCGGTGGTCAGCTCGCCGGCGGCCGTCGCCCTGGCCGCCGGCAAGGTGGTGAGCCTCGCCACGGCCCTACGCTTCGACCCGGTCGCCTTCGCCCCCGGTGACGCCACCCTCGACGCGACCGCCGCCGACTACCTCGACGCCCTCGCCGAGCGCCTGGAGCAGCGGCCGCGGGTGCGCCTCAACCTGTGCGGGATCGCCGTGGCTGACGACGCGGCGGTCCTGGCCGCACCGGCGGGCGAGGCCCCCGCCGCAGGGCCGGAGAGCGCCGCCCCGGATGAGGCCGAGGCGGCGGCCGAGCCCGCCCCCGATGCCCCGGCCACCGCCGCGCCGGACCTACCCATGGAGGCCCTGCGCCAGCTCGCCCAGGCGCGCGGCGAGGCAGTGGCGGACTACCTGGCGGGGCGGGGCATCGCGCCGGACCGCCTCTTCGTGTGCAGCCCCGAGGTCGACGACGACGAGGGGGCGGCGCCGCAGGTGGAGATCTCCCTCTGACGACCCCTCGTGACCGCTACCTGCATGGCTGGCGGCCACAAAATCCCTTGCCGCCGGCGGGACCATCGCATGACCGCAGCGGACGCGGAGGGCGATTCAGCTCTGCCGAGCCCACATTCTCACCACGAATCTGCTGCGACTCCGCACCCGCCCACATTTCGTGGCCTTGTGCGAGGAGTGGGGACTGGCGGGGTGTCGGTGACCCTGAGGGCCCTGCGCGCCTCGACCGCCGGCTCATCGGCCGCACCCGCTTGATCTCCCCCTCTGCGACTCTGCGCTAAGCCGCCGTTCGCTTGCCATGCCGGTGCTCTCCTCCCTGCGACGACTATTCGTGCCGCTGGCGCGGACCCTGGGCGACATCCTCCCCCTGGCCGTCCTCCTCGCCGGTACCCAGCTCCTGGTGGGCGGTGGCCTCGACCACCCCGGACCGCTGGGCGCCGGACTGGCGCTCACCCTCGGCGGCCTGTTCCTCTTCACCCGCGGCCTGCAGCTCGCCCTCTTCCCCCTCGGGGAGGGGCTCGCGGACGGCTTCGCCCGGCGCGGCAACCTGCCCCTGTTGCTGGCATTCGCCTTCTGCATGGGGTTCGGCGCCACCGTGGCCGAGCCGACCCTGCTGGCGACCGCCGCCAAGGCCGAGCTGGCCTCCGGCGGGCGGCTCACCGCCCTGCCGTTTCGCCTCATCGTGGCCGTGGCGGTGGGGAGCGCCCTGGTCCTCGGGGTGCTGCGCCTGATCCTGGGCCACCCGCTCCACTGGTATCTCATGGGTGGTTACCTGGCGACCATGGGGCTGAGCCTCGTGTGCCCGCCGGAGGTGGTGGGGATCGCCTTCGACGCCGGGGGCATCACCACCTCCAGCGTTACCGTCCCCCTGATCGCCGCCCTGGGCGGCGGCCTGGCCAGCCAGCTCCGCGGCCGCGATCCGCTCCTCGACGGCTTCGGGCTGGTGGCCTTCGCCTCCCTGTTGCCGATCTTCTTCGTATCGCTCTACGGCCTGGCGGCGTTTCACCAGACCGGCGGGGAGGTGGTCGCGGCATTGCCGGTAGCGATCGCGGCCCACGGCCTGGTCGGCAAGCTGGTGCTCGGCCTGGCGGACACGGTACGGGATCTCGCACCGATCGCCGTGATCATCGTCTTCTTCCAGGTCGTCGTGCTGCGCAAGCCGTTCGGCGGCGGGCGCAACCTGCACTGGGGGGTGGTGTGGACGGTGGTCGGCCTGTGGGCCTTCATGGAGGGGCTGGAGCTGGCCATCTTCCCCCTGGGAGAGGGTCTGGCGCAGGACCTCGTCGCCCGAGGGGGGACGTCCGGCCTGATCCTGTTCGCGTTCCTCCTCGGCTTCGCCACGACCGTGGCCGAGCCGGCCCTGATCGCGATCGCCCTGAAGGCGCACGAGCTCTCCGCCGGTCTGGTCCACCCCGTCGTGCTGCGCGTCACCGTCGCCCTGGGGGTGGGGATCGGCCTCGCGGTGGGGGTCGCACGCATCGTCCTCGGCGGCTCCCTGGTGCTGCTGCTCGTGGCCGGGTACGCGCTGGTGGTGCTGGTCACCCCGCTCGCCCCGCGCCAGCTCCTGCCCCTGGCCTACGACTCGGGCGGGGTCACCACCTCCACCGTCACCGTCCCCCTGGTCGTGGCCCTCGGCCTGGCCCTGGCCGCCGCCATTCCCGGCCGTAACCCGCTGGTGGACGGCTTCGGGCTGATCGCCTTCGCCTCGTTGTTTCCGATCCTCACCGTCATGGGCTACGGTATCTTTGGCCGGGTGGTCGCCGGCCGGAAGGGGTAACAGTCATGGGATTTTGCGCCGTGATGGCCGTCATTCCGCCGGACAAAGAGGAGGCGGTGGTGACCGCCGCCAAGGGGGCGGGCGCCACCGGCGCCACCGTCATCGAGGCGCGGGGGACCGGCGTCAAGGAGGCGCTGAGCTTCTTCGGCCTGGTCCTGGAGGGGCGGTATACCTGCATCCTCTCCCTGGTGGACGAGGCGCAGGTCGACGCGGTGCTGGCGGCCGTAACCGCCGCCGCGGACATGCAGGCGCCGGGCAATGGCATCGCCTTCGCCATGCCGGTCACGCGCATCGCCGGCATGGAGAGCCAGCTCTCGGCGCCGGGCAAAAAGCCACCGGGCGCGGCGTAGGAGCAAGCTCCCGGCGAGCGGCACCCGCTGTAGGAGCGGGCTTGCCCGCGAACCGACGCCGGCGCCCTCCCGGAGCCACGGCGACTCGGAGATTCGCGACCCAGGTCGCTCCGACGGGTAGGCGCACCGGGCGTTGCGGCGATACCAGCCGTAGGAGCGGGCTTGCCCGCGAACCGACGCCGGCGCACTCCCGGAGCCACGGCGACGCGGAGGTTCGCGACCAAGGTCGCTCCTACTTCACCAGGGCGAGGCCGAAGATCAGGGGCGAGTTGTTGATCAGCGCGTGGGCCAGGGTGGGGTAGAGCAGGTTGCGGGTGCGCAGGTAGAGGTAGCCGTAGGCCCAGCCGGCGACGATCGCCAGGCTCACGAAGACCACCGAGCCGGCGTGGTAGTGGACCAGGCCGAAGGCGCTCCCGACCACCGCCAGGGCGGTGTAGGCGCCGACCCGCTCGCGGCCGCGCCGCTCCAGGCCGTAGGCGGCGGCGAACAGCACGCCGCACGCCACCGCCGGCAGCCAGGCGAAGGCGCCCCCCAGGGTGAGGCCGGCCACCAGGGCGAGCGGCAGGAGGACGGCCAGGCCGATCCGCCACGCCGGCCGCCACTGACCGGTCTGAGCGAGGCGCTGCGCCACCATGTTCTGGAAGAGGCCGCGGAAGAACAGCTCCTCGAACAGGGCGGTGTGGAGGAGCACCCGCACGAAGTGCTGCACGCCACCGCGCGCCGCCGCCGCCGTCACCTCCCCGTGGCCCACGTAGCTGACGAAGCCGGTGGCGCTGCCGACCACGAAGCACAGGGCGAAGAACACGAGCCACACCCACAGGGTGGTCGCCAGGGGACGGAGCCGCGGTGCCACCACCGCCCCGACCTCTGGCAGGCCGCGGATCACGACGAATGCGTACACCGCCGTGACCACCATCACCACCCGCGTGGCCGTATCGAAGCCGCCACCGCCGAAGGGGATCTCCGCATCCACCGGCAGGCGCAGGCCCGGCAAGGGGATGACGAAGAGCAGCAGGGCGGCGAAGTCGCTCGCCGCGATCGCCTCCCCCGAGCGCCGCAGGAGCACCAGGATCGGCAGCAGGAGGAGCGACGGAAGGATCAGCCCCGCGCCCTGCAATGGATTCCCGCCCCCGACGGCGCAGTAGCCGTAGAGCAGGACGAGGAGGGCGGCCGGCAGGGCGAGGGCCCGCCCCGTATGGCCGCCGACCCACGCCCGCAACCGCTGCGCCACCCCCTCCTGGCCGACGGTAAACAGCAGGCCGTACAGGAGGAGGAAGAGAGGCAGCGCCACGGCCAGGTCGCGGGTGGCGGTCTGGCCCCAGGTGACGGCGAGCAGCAGCACGGCGAGCACGCCGGTGGGGATCAACCCCCGGCGCACGACCTGGGCCGAGATGGGCGGGTGAGTCGCAGCCATCGCCCCGATTATGGCGCCATCTCGTAACGCCCTCTCGCTCCTGTTCCGCAAGCTCGTCGCATTCGTGGCGAGTCCATACCGCGCCGTCTCCTGGCAGGTGGATCTACCACGGGGGACACGGGGAACGCTGGGGGCAGGGGAGGACGGCGATGTGTCCATCCATCCCCGCGAACGGTGATCTTGTGGGCAAACCACGGAGCCGCCGATGGACGGCCTGGCTGCCGAGAGTCGCTTGCCCCCCGTGTCCCCCGTGGTGAAATACTCCTGCCAGGCGCCTCCGGCCGCCGGTGGACCACGCTCGCCTCGGTGCTCGTCTACGGGCTGGCGTTGCGCCGCCACAGCTCGATGGCCAGGATCACGCCGAAGTCCGGGCTCATCTTGTCCATGGTGTTCTCGGTGATGGCGAGGAACCAGTTGCCGCCCCCGGCGAGGGTGCGCCGCGCCCCGAGGTGGACCTCCGCGGACAGGGGCTCGGCGATCGAGTCGATCTCGGTGCGGTACGGGTTGTTGCGCGCCTCCACCTGCAGGACCGCGTCCCATTGCTCGCCGAGGCCCACCACCTGGCTGAGGGTGGCGGTGCGCAGGGTGCCGGTGCGCTCGAAGGCGGTGCCGGCCAGGCCGTCGTGGTCGGCGAGGCGGGCGATGTCGAGGTTGAGGTGGGTGGCGGACCGGCCGGATCCCCAGGAGAGGGCGACCCCGGCCCCGTAATCGATCCCACCGCTGCCCATGGCGTCGTGGGTCGGGGCGGTGGGGAGCTTGGTGGCCAGGCGCAGGGCCGCGGCCGGCAGCCAGCCACGCTGCAGGTTCGCCTGCCAGTCGATCTCCAGGGAGAGGTCCGTGAGGGCGCTCGCCGGGTCGGGCCGGTCGAAGGTCATGACGCCGTTCTCGCGGATCCACCAGTCGGTCTCGTTGTCCTCCGAGTGGACCCGGGACCACGGGGTCGGCAGGCCGAAGGCCTTCTCCACCCCCTCGATGAAGCCGTCGAGGATCCCGCCCACGTGCCACCGGTAGCCGAGCCCCCCACGCACGGTCACCCGGTCGCTCACGCCGTACGCAAGGTCGACCATGGCCGTGTGCGACTCCAGATCCATGCGCATGGCCACGCCATTCTCATCCTCCCACATCACCATGTTGGCGATGTGGTACGAGAGCCGCCCCGCCACCACCCCGCGCCCGAGGGCCTGCGCCGACAGCGGCACGAAATCCAGAAACACCGCGCTCATCGGCATCTGATTGCGCACCGGCAGGGGGGCATGGTCCGACGCGGCGCCCGCCCGCAGCGGGACCGCCACCAGGAGCGCGAGGAGCAAAGGGGCGGCGCGATGGAGGGACATGGGGCCGGAGGGAGGCGCGAGAGATCGCAAAGCGGGCGCACCCTAACCCGAGCGACGCCGGGTTTCGAGCCGGCTTCGCCACGAATGGCGCAGCGGCAACGAGGCCTGTGCCTAGACGGGTAGGAGCCGGTTTCACCGGCGATCCGCGCCGCACGCGCGGCAGGCCCTCTGGGCCCGGGTCGCCGATGGGAATCGGCTCCTACCCCGGGTTGGGGAGCACGCCGCGATCTTCCGGGCGAAGGGAGGATGGCTTTTCCGACACGGCCCGTTGGGAGCGGCTGCAACGGTCAGGCCACGCGCCGGTCATCTGGGGGGGCTGGCGGCGCTCGTTTTCAACATCGGCGGCGACGCCCACCTCCCCTCGCAGCCCGGCACCTACGTGCGGTGCCTTGACCGGTAGGAGCCGGTTTCACCGGTGATCCGCGCCGCAGGCGCGGCAGGCCCTGTGGGCCTGGGTCGCCGATGGGAATCGGCTCCTACCGGGTTGGGGGGCACGCCGCCATCGTGATCCGACGAGGTACCTTCGCGAGTCCGCTGCGGCTCGTTGCCGCAGCGGACTCGCGTTTCTACCAAGAGTACCGGGCGTCACCTACTGGCAGACACCTGCGACACACAACCCACTCGTGCAGTCCGTGGGGTCGCTGCAGCCTGACCCGGCCGGGCAAGTACCTACCCCGCTGGCACTGCAATCGGCATTGCAAGACCCACAGGCCAGGGTGTTGCCGTCGTCGCAGAACTCCGTCGTTTCCTGTGTGCCGTTGCCGCACACGTCCTTGCACGTCGCCGGCAGCGTCGTGTAGTCACACCTTCCCGTACAGTCTCGATCATCCACACAGGTCGTTCCCTCGGGACACGTCTCCGCTCCCTGGGCGCCCGCGGTGCCGCAGGTGGCGTTGCACGTCCCGCAGTCGTCGGTATTGCCATCGTCGCAGAGCTCGCAGTTCTGCGTCGTAGACTGCCCGAAAGCAGCGCCAAAGATACACGCAAACTGCTGTGCTTCGCCGAGGGAGTCGGGGGCAAACTCTTTCAGCCCGTTCCCGCACACCGACTGGCATGTCCCCACGCCGTCGCAGGTGCCGCCGCTGCAGCTCGAGCAGCTCCCGCTCTCGCAATCTTCGTCGGCGACACACGGGTTGCCGACGCGGCAGTATCCCTTGCCCTCACCGATGCAGTTGACGGAGATCTCGGCAACGATAGTGGCCGAGCATGCTTGATCGCGGTTCAGGTCACTCAGTGGGCCGAATGTGCGCGTCATGAACGTCCCGCCCTGGAGCGTGTCATAGGTGAGCGGTTGATCGACGAACGACATCCGGCACTTGTCGGGAACGACCGTGTCGATCGGTTGGGTGTCGTTATCGGGGCTGTTGATCTCGACGATGATGCCGTTCAGGACGATGCCGTTGTTGGGCGTCAGGGCGATGGCCGTCGATCGGTTGAGGAAGAAGTTGAACCGGTTCGTCATGCAGGCGGCGGGGTGCAATTCTCCGTCCGGAGGACAGTCGGATTGCTCGTCGCTGAGCATCGTGCCCGGGAAGCGCTGGCTCGCTTCCTGGACCGACAGCCTCCAGGCCCAGTCGTTCAAACCATCGCCACCGTCTTGCGGACCGGTGAGCTGCATGAGGGAGTAAGTCACCGCGACGAAGATATCGGGCTGAAGCGGGTTGGTCCCGATCGTCACCTCGAGTCCGTCGAGGCGCCCATCGCCATCCGTATCCGGATCGCCGGGATCGGTTCCCGCCGATTTCTCCGCGTTGTCGAGTAGTCCGTCGGAGTCGGTGTCCGCCTGCGTCGGATCGGAGAACACGCGCGCCACCGAGCCATCGTCGCGCACGACGCTCCAACCGACGAGCAGCTCGTCGCGGTCCGCGAGTTTGTCCCCGTCGCTATCGATGCGGGTGGGGTCGGTGCCGTACTTCTGCGAGCCGGTACCGTCGATGTGGAAGGCGGGGAAGAAGTTGTTCAACCGCTCGAGGTCCGCGAACTGCTCCGCCGACAGCTCGTCGAAGTCGCTGATCCCGTCGCCATCCGTATCCACCCGGGTCGGATCCGTCGGGCAGCGGTTCTCGCAATCGGTCGCGGCAGCGCACATTGCGGTGGCATCATTGGAGCACTTCCCGGTCCCGGTGTCGCACGTCGGTGCCGTGGTGCAGGTCAGGTTGCGCTCGGCGTAGTCGGGCAGGCCGTCGAAGTCGGTGTCGGGGAGGTACGGGTCCGAGAGGACGCTGCGGCTCGCTGTCGCGCCCGCGAGATCGGTCACCTGCACCTGCCAGCCCAGGGCCTCCAGCACGTCCGTCAAGCCGTCCGCATCCAGGTCGCCGCCGAAGATCGCATCCCCCGGCAGATTGGGGCTGGAGCCCAGGAGCCGCTCGACGCCATCGGCGATCAGGTCGATATCGGTGTCGGGACTGAGCGGATCACTGACCTCGAGCTTCTGGCCTGACCCGCCGGGGATGATCACGTCGTCTCCGCGCCGCAGGCTGTCGATCCGGCCGTTCACGCCGGGTTTGATGGCGGAGCACAGCTCGAAGGAGCCGCCGTCGACGCACCCGGTGGCGGATCGGACCGCTTGGCCCGGTCCCACGACGAGCTGATCGTCGCCCTGCAAGCGACTGTCGGCGAGCCCGTTGGTCTGCAAGGCGGGTTGCATCTCGTCATCCAAACCGGGCACGGAGATCAGCACGCTGCTCGGCCCCGGAGCGACGACCACGGTACGCGCATCGCGCACGCCGGTGCCCACCGGTACGACCTGCACCTCATCACACGCCACCGGATGAATACAGTTCCGGCTGAAGCAGTCGCCATCCGTCATACAGTGGCGTCTCTGAGCCGGGTCCTTGTCCGCATCCTCGACGCAGTAGTTGTCCGGACAGGCCAGGGTGTCCGCCCGGAGGTTGGGACCCGCCAGGATCACGGCGGCGTTGCTCGGGTCGACGAGGCCGGCGCCGGTGAGATAGCCAAAGACCTCGTCGGAATCCGAGATGCCATCCTCATCGGTATCGCGCACCCGCGGGTCGGTCCGGTTGGCGCTGACATCGTTGCTGCAGGGTGGACAGCCACCGGCCGAGTCGCAGTGAACCGCATCGACACAGGAATCAGCGACCCCACCGCAGTCGTCGTCCGTGCGGCACGGCATCGCTCCGTCCGCCGGAGCATCTCCGCGCAGCAGGCCCCCGCTGCCGAGGAGCGACTTGGGACCGATCGCGTTGCAGGCGCACTCCACGACGCGCAGATCCTGCTCCTCCTTGTCCGTCAGGCCGTCGCCATCCGTATCGCGGAGACTGGGGTCCGGAAACACGCGGCGGATCGGCTGCCCGACCACGCCGACCTCCCAGCCCAGGCGTACCTCGGAGAAATCGCCGAGCTGGTCGCCGTCCGTGTCCTTCTTGAAGTCGGAGCTGCGATGGAGAAACTCCTCCGGGGCGATGAGGCCGTCGCGGTCGATGTCCTGGATGAACGCCAGGGAGATGGCGTCGCCGGGACGCACCAGGATGTCGCCGAAGTCGGTCTGGAACTGCGTACTGTCCGGCAGCAGCAGCGCCCAGAAGCGCCGGAACTGGCCGTTGCGCCGTTGCTCGACGCGCACGACGTTCTGCGGTCCGTTGCATTGGCCGATGCTTCCCCCGGCGCTGCAATCCGCGTCCTGGGTGCACGCGACCCCGGGAGCGACGTAGACGTCGTCGCCGCCCGGTACGCTGGCGAGGTATTGGGCCGTGCTCGGGCTGACGACGATCGCGTCGCGAGAGCCGGCGTCCTGCCCGAACGCAACCACCTGGCTGTCGGCCGTGCAGCGGCCGGTGACCAGCGTCACGACGTCCCCAGCGGACGCGTCAGCCGCCAGCGCGATGATGGTGAGCACATTGCCGGCCTTGCCGGTGTAACGGGTCTCTTGACTACCGACGGTGATGACGCCGCTGGTCGGGAAGGCTGCCGCATCGGCGAGCGTGAGGGAGGTCGTGCCAGCCGCGGCCTCCGCGGCGACCGTGCTCGTGGGGTCGGTGTCGCTCACCCCGCACCCGGCGTCGGGATTCGCCGCGTCGCGCGAACAGGATTCGCCCACGAAGTGCGGTGGCGAGGCGATGGTGCAGATGCCCGTCTCCGCCTGCGTGTCCGAACGGCTGTTCGACCCGGCGAGGATGGCGAACGGGGTGTTCGCGTCACAGGTCTTGCTGACCTCGTAGCCCGTCACCACCGCGGCGACGTCATCGCCACGAAGCGGCGTGTCGAGGACGCCGTTGCGGCCGGCGCTGATGACGACCGTTTCTTCGGGCACACCGGTGGTTCCGACCGGAACCAGCTGGACGTCGTCGCCCTGGGCCACGCTCTGCACGGCGCCGTCGTGGCCCGGCCCAATGCCATCGGGACCCAGCACGCTGTCGTCATTGACCGGGGCGGTGTCGAGTTGCCCGTTCGCTCCCGGCGCGATCACGACCGTGCCGGCGGCCAGCAGCATCGTGCCGACCGGCAGCACCTGCACGTCATCGCCACTCGCGGTCGTATCGGCGACGCCGTCCTGCCCGGCGACGATGCGCGGGGCGGCACTGCTAAACTCGTCGCCGCCCGGCGCGCTGTCGAGCACCAGGTTGCGACCCGGCGCGACGACCACGGTGTCCGGGGTGGCCACGGCCACGCCGACCGGAACCACCTGGACGTCATCGCCCTGCGCCGCGGTGTTCGCCATGAGATCCGGACCGGCCAGGATGGAGGCCGGCGTGCTCTTGCGCATGTCCAGGATGTCTTGCAGGACGAAGTCGAGCCGCGTGCCCTCCGGCCGGCCGGTGCCGCCGAAGTTGGAGAAGCCACCGATGATTTTGCCCCCCTCGCACGGCGTGGAGGTGCCGCAGTCCGCGTCGTCGACGCAGGACTGGTCGGGATGGTCGCCGGTCAGGGCACAGCGCAGCTCTTCGCGCGGCCGGTTCAACACCCCGGCGGTGATGGCGTGGAAGTCCTTGGCCTCGCCATCACCGAAGTTGAAGCTCACCTCGGCGGTGCGCTCCTGCACCTGCTGCAGGCCGTAGGCGAAGTTGCGGCCGTCCTCGGTGGTCTGATCGTAGTTGGCCACCGTGAACACCAGGCCCCGCGGCGAGCGCATCAGGTCTTCCACCAGGTTGGGGAAGACGTCGCGGTTGGAGAAGATCACCGGCCCGCGGGTCTGCCCGGGACCGATGTTGAAGTCCGCCGGGTTCCCGGTCTGGATCGTGCTGTCGGGGAACAGGGTGGCGACCGGCACCAGGCGCGTGGGATCCTGCGGGTCGGTGGTGGCGACGCGGATCTCCACGTTGCTGAGGGTGAACGCCACGTTGGATAGGTTCTGCAGGGTCACCTCGGCGCTCAGGCTGGCGCCCGCGACCTCGCGGGTGACGGCGTGGTCCGTGCTGATTTCACGGCCTTTGTCCAGCGAGGTCTGGAAGGCGTTCATCGCCGTCTTCGCAGACTCAATGGTGTTGGCGGTCGTGAACTCCACGCCCACGCCAGCCGTGCCGTTGATGAGGCCTTTAAAGCAGCCGGTCAAAGGTACCGTTAGTGGGTCGCATCCGCTCGTGTCGGCCCCCCACTCGAACCCGAGTTGGGCCATGAAGTTGGCAACGGTCTGATTGAGGCTCGCCGAGCTGAACGACGTGTCGTTCTCCAGCGACGTAGAGGTGCTGGAGTCTTCTGTCACGACGTTCCCACTGTCGTCGGTGGTCGTGAAGTGCTCGTCGATCTGCAGCCGCACCGCGCCGACCACGATCTCGTAACGCGGCAGGTCGGCGATGCGCGGATCGCGGCTCATCTCGAAGAGCTCTTGTGAATCGCTGTAGCCGTCGCCGTCGGAGTCGGCGAGGAGGGCGTTGGTCTTGTAGAACTCGACCTCGCCATTGTCTGCAATGCCGTCGCCGTCGGTGTCCTGGTTCGTCGGATCCGTGTAAGTGACGTTCCACTCCTCGTTGTCGTCCAGCTGGTCGCCGTCGGTATCCGCGTGGCGCGGATCGGTGCCGATGTTCTTCTCGAGCGCATCCGGGAGGCCGTCATGATCGGTGTCGACCACGCCGGGGTCGGAGGTCACCTCGCGGCGGATGGTGTCGCCGTTGGTGAGCTGGATGGTGACCACCCAGCCGCGCTGCTCGTCGTTGTCGGTCAGGGCGTCACCGTCCGAGTCGGTGAGCGTACAGGAGGAGGCGCACGCCCCCACGCTGTTCGCACAGTCGTCGTCGGACGCGCAGAGCCCGTGGCCGTCGAGGCCCGGCTCGCCGTTGGTGCACGACAGGGGCGGGCAGCTCGGCGGCGTCCCCGGGAAGGAGGCGGCCGAAGGATCGAGGAGGAGGCCGCCGATGATCTGCTTCGCGGCCATCGGCAGGCCGATGAGGTCGCGCACATTGACGACGGTCAGGTCGTAGGTCACCTCGTTCTGGCTGAGGGTCGTCAGGTTGACCGCCGTGCGGTCGGGCCCGGTGAAGGCGGCGCCGGTGATCGTCAGGAAGCCGACCTCCGGGTTGACGTCGTCCTGCACGACGACGTAGGCCCCCGGGTTCGTCGCGCTGTCGCCCATCGGCCGGTTGAACTGGACCAGGACTCCCTTGTTGCCGGTCGACGCCGCACCCACGACCCGCGGCAGGTCGTTGTCGAGGCCGGCTTGCCCCTGGAAGGTGAAGGCGACGGAGTGGTTCAGCGGATCGATGAGGTTGCCGGCGGCGTCGTTGACGCCGTCGACGGTCAGCACGTACGGGACGCCCGCCGCGAGCGGCAAGGTCGTCACCAGCACCTGGGTGTTGACATCGTTGAGCTGCGCCGCGATGACCGTCACCGCAGGCGCGAGGCTGTAGTTGCTCGCGTCTTCCGCCGCATTGTCGACCGTGTTGCTGCGCAGCGGCTCGTTGAACGTGAGGAGGACCGTGGTGCTGCTCGTCGCCTCCGCCGACAGCAGCCGCGGTGGGACGTTGTCGAATGGCGGGATACCTGAGAACTCGGCCTCGTTCAGGATCGGGTTGATGAGCTGGCCGGTCTTGGTCGTCACATTGGTGACCCGGATCGTGTACGCGACGTTCGCCTGGGTGGAGGTGGTGAGGATCGCCCTCTGCCCATCCGCCTGTAGCACCGCCGCGGTGACGGTAAGGTCGGGGTCCGCGATCTCGTAGAACCGCACATCCGCCACGGTGGCCGCGTTCATCGTCCCGCTGAAGGTAAGCAGGATCTGGTTCGCGTTCAGGGAGATGGCGCTGGCCAGGAACGGCTCCAGCTGGATGGAGCCGTTGAAGACCACCGAGGCGCTCGTGTCGCCCGAATTGCCGACCGCGGAGGTCTGGACCGCCGGGGAGCGCAGGGTGAGGCGGTATTCCACCGCCTCCTGAGAGTCGGTCGTCAGGATCGCCTGGGTGCGGTCGTCGCTGAGCCGGACCGCGGACACGGTGAGGGACGCCCCACCCGGGTCGGTGATCGCGTAGTTGCCCGGGTCCCCGGCGTCGTCGCCCGCGGCGCCGGCGAAGCCGACCTCCACGTAGTGGTTGCTCAGCGCCTGGGCCTCCGACACGCGGGTGGTGGCCTGGGACGGCGCGAGGTCTTCCCCGCCCGACGAACCCGACCCACCCCCGCCACAGCCGACCAACAACACAGCGAACATCACCGGCGCAAACCACACCCCCACTAGCTTCCCTATCATCCCGATCTCCTCCACACACGGTTGGCGCTGCCCGGCGCTCGCTGCGCATGGCCGTAACGGCTGGACGGATAGGGAATGGGCTTGCCGGGATTGGCGGCAAGTACCAGCGAGTTCCCGCGGGTGCCCCCTACGCAAGCGCTGTGCCACGAGGGTGCCCGCCTCGGAGCCTCCACCGCGTCTTGGATGACGGCTGTCTTAGAAACAGTCGATTAGGCGATCGATCTTAAGGGAATTCACCCTGCACGCTTTCCCCCGACCGCCCTCCACCTCAGCGGACTGCTCAAAATTGAGACGGTAAGCGCCTGAAAGTTGCACGTGGATTGTTCAATTTTGAGACGAGGCTCGGGGCTACCGCGGCTGCGGGGAAGCGCGAAGGGCTGGCCTTGTTCGCGGACTTGCCGCCACCGTGTGAAGAGGGTGCGGTCCTCAGGGAGCCATAACCCGGCGACCTGCATCCGGCCGCCGCGGCGTCCTCCCCCAGCGGGACAGCCACGAGGAGCGTGACGAGACCGGCGGCGACGCGATGGACCGACGTGGGGCCGGAGGGAGACGCGAGCGTCGGCAAGTCCGGCACGCCATACACGGGACCGCGATGGGTTTCGCGCCGGCTTCGCCACCTCCCGGTCCCGGTGAGGCGCAGGGGATCTATGGTTGGTCTGGCCGCGGCCGGCTTGCCGGCGGGGGTCGCGCCGATGCGCAAGGGGTCTTCACCACGAGGGCCGCGAAGACACGGCGGCCTGTACCTGGCTCTCGGCGCTGAGCGAAGATGCTCAACGTCATGAGTAATCAGGAGTCCCTCCGGCCCTCATGTCGCCGAGCGGGTGCGGTGACGGGCGGCTTGATGACCTACGACGAGGCCGGGACCACCGACCGTAGGGGCACGGCATGCCGTGCCCGTACCCCACCTCCCCCTGTGCGCGACGCCCGTCGAGTGAATGGCTGAGTCAGCGCCGTCTCCCCGAGAACCCCTCGCCCTCCTCGCGGCGACCGGGCTCGTGCTGCTCTGGTCCGGCATCGCGCCGCTGGAGCGCGGGACGTGGTGGATGGAGGTGGCGCCCGTACTCATCGGGGTGCCGCTGCTGGTGGCCACCTTCCACGCCTTCCGCCTGTCGCCGCTGCTCTACCGGCTGCTCTTCCTCCATGCAGTGATCCTCGCCGTGGGCGGCCACTACACCTACGCGCGGGTGCCGGTCGGGTTCTGGGTCCAGGACCTTTTTCACCTCTCCCGTAACCACTACGACCGCCTCGGCCACCTCGCCCAGGGGTTCATCCCGGCGATCCTCGCCCGTGAGATCCTCCTGCGCCGTTCACCCCTGGTCCGCGGCAAGTGGCTCTTCTGCCTCGTGGTCTGCGTGTGCCTCGCGTTCAGCGCGTTCTACGAGCTCATCGAGTGGCAGGCCGCCCTGATCGGCGGCGAGGCCGCGGAGTCCTTCCTCGGCACCCAGGGCGACCCCTGGGACACCCAATGGGACATGGCCCTCGCCCTGATCGGCGCCATCACCGCGCAACTGCTCCTGGGCCGGGTGCACGACCGGTCCATGAAGACGGTGGTGCGGGCGTCAGAGTGAGCAGCGGCCGGGTGGTCTGCCGGCCTTGAAGGCGAGATCTCTCGCCAAGACGCAAAGGCGCCAAGGCTCCATCCCGACCTCTTTGCGGCTTGGCGGCTTTGCGAGAGAACCCCAAGCGGTATCCTTCATTGACGGAGGGTGACCCCATGAAGTTAAAAGTCGACCGGCAGGCGGATGCCCTCTACCTGACCTTGACCGAGGCGCCGTCAAGCCGTTCGGAAGAGGTCTCCCCCGGCATCATCGTCGACTACGACGATCACGACCGCGTCGTGGGTATCGAGATGCTGTACCTCTCCAAGCGTGCCCCGGGTACCGAAGTCCAGCGGCTGCTGTTCGAATCCATCCCGTAGTCGCATGGAGCCGGGAACGGTTACTCAGCCGTGGGAGGCGGCGGAGTCCTTCCTCGGCACCCAGGGCGACCCGTGGGACACCCAGTGGGACATGGCCCTCGCCCTCGCCGGTGCGCTCACGGCGCAGGTGTTACTCGGCCGGGTCCACGATCGGCCCGTGAACGCGGTGGTGCGGGCGTCCGGGTGAGCTGCCACCGGGCGGATTGGTGGCCCTAACCGCAGGATCTCACGCCACAACGCACAGTCATTCCGCGGTGGCCTTGAGCCTGGCGAGAAACGCATCGGCCTTGCTGAAGCCCTGATCGGCCGCGCGCTGAAGCCACAACCGCGCCTGGTCCAGGTCCACGTCGGTGCCGATGCCGCGGGAATACAGGACGCCGGCGGCAAACTGGGCCTCCGCGTCGCCGGACTCGGCCTCTGCCAGGGTGGTCCGCAACCCCCTTGAGTACCATACGCCGGCCAGTGTCGGATCCTTCGACACGACTAGGCCCTGTTCGTAAATCTGCCCCAACGCCAGTTGGGACTCGCCGATCCCGCTTTCGGCCAGCGTCTGCACAGCCGCGAGCGCCTGCTGTTGGTATTTCTTCAACGGCAGCGTGCGACCGATGGTGACATTGACCACTTCAAGGCAGGCTTCATCGCCCTCCTTGGCCAGGTCCAGGCACCAATACAGGACCTCATCGAGGTTGTATCCGCTCTTTCTCGCCAGCTGCTGGCGGGCATATTTGTTTCCCTGCAACGCCGATTTTTCGAGCCACTCACGCGCCTTGACGGGGTCCTGTTCGATCGCCGGAGCCAGTGTGCCCACGGAGTACTGTTGTCCCAGCGCGTACTGCGCCTTGGGGTCGCCACTCTCGGCGGCGCGGATCAGCCACATTGCGGCCTGACCAGGATCCTCGGACGCACCCGGCTGGCGGTAGGCCAAATAGAGGTGGATCTGGACCTTGGCCTCGCCTGCGCGCGCCTGCGGAAGATCGGCCTCGATGACGCCCCGCATCAATTCGTCGGCAAGCGCGACGTTCCGCTCGCCCCCGTCGCCGGTTCGATAACATCGCGCCAGACGTTGGCGGGCGACCAGATTGCCGAGGTCGCTGGCCTTCTCGAACGCCCGGCAGGCCTCGACGAGATTCCTTTGCTGCTCGAGCTCAACGGCTTGACGCACGAACTCCGCCGCCACGGTTTCCGGATCCTGGGCGGCAATGGCAAATGCCGGCAGGCCCACGATCGCCAGCAAGCAGAGTCTTGGCAACGTCATGACAACCTCCAATGGGGGGCACGAAGGGGTCTTCACTCCTCGTGGCGCCGTTTCGTTATCCATTGGCCTGAACTGAACCGTGGAACTCCCATGCGAGTCGGCAGGGAGTCGTCGAAGGCAAGCCGCCCCTATGTTCAATCCGGGGCGATTCGTGGTGAAAGACGCGGGCTTGGCGGCGCTCGCCGGTCATCCGGGGCAAGTGGCTCTTCACCCCGGTGGTCTGCGTGTGCCTCGCGTTCAGCGCCTGCTACGAGCTGAGCGAGTGGTGGGCGGCGCTCATCGGCCGCGCCTCGGCGGAATCCTTCCTCGGCACCCAGGGCGACCCCTGGGACGCCCAACGGGACATGGCCCTCGCCCTAGCTGTCGCGATCACCGTGCAGGTGCAACTTAGCAGGGTGCACGACCGGTCTATGGTGGCGGTGGCGCGGGCGTCGCGGTGAGCTGCGGTGGGGTAGTCTGTCGGCCCCGAGGGAGAGGTCTCGCGGCAAGATTCATTCACCAGACCTCTTTGCGGCTCGCCGGGTTTGCGAGAGAGCCGCGCTCGGATCCCACGTCGCGGTGCGATGTCCTCTCCTGATCGGCAGCTGCCACGATCTGTGGTACACGGCGTGCCGCGCCCTTTTCGGTTTTTGACAAACGGCAGCGCCCGACATAGCCTCGCCGGACCCCAATCCCAGGGATAGGGCGATGTGCACGACAAACCTCTTCGGCAGTGTTCGAGGGTCTCGAAGAGGTTCTTATACGGACCCGCATAACACCCCGCGTCCGACAGCGTCATGGAGCGAAATGCCCGGCCGTTAACTCTTTTTCCCCCTTTCGAAGGCGGCGTGTTATCCGGATCGAAAGCAACCCCACCGCGTGTTAGACGGATCCGTCGAATCATCGTTGAACTAAACCGCTTCGCGGTAGGTATCTGTAGAGAGATCCGTACAGAGGGTGTTATCGACGAGCGTTAACGATCGTTTATGCAACTCGAAGGAGTGTCCGTTGGGTGCAGTCCCGCCGTGGTTA
>Ga0210124_1000186_pt1 | contig 35752 bp, 28 predicted proteins | sample Muzzi_PWC_D2_FD_185554 | JGI IMG/M metagenome (GOLD analysis project Ga0210124, IMG submission 185554) | Wetland microbial communities from San Francisco Bay, California, USA, that impact long-term carbon sequestration - Muzzi_PWC_D2 (SPAdes) | ecosystem: Environmental > Aquatic > Marine >... | reverse complement strand
GCACTGAAGTCGGAGGTAGCTATATATGCCCCATCCGGGCTGAAAATACCCAAATAAACAGCATCGGTGTGACCGGCCAGAGTGAGTCGAACCCGCGAGGCGGGCAAGGCTTGATGCAGCGCATCGAGCGCCTCCGGCAGGACCAAGCCATCATCTCCCGTATAAGTGGTCGTTATAGCCTGCAACGCCAGCAAAATACTGCGCTCCGGGTCTACCTCAATATTGGTCACAGCAGCAGCGGCCAACTCGCGAGCGGTGGCGGCGCGAGCTTCACGCTCGGCCCGGCTGGTCTGTTGCAGGGCCAACAGTGCCGCGCCAATGGCCGCTACCAAAAAGAGAGCCAATCCCAGAGCCAACCAACGCAGACGCTTGGCGGCGCGACTCTGTTCTGCGGCACGCTGCTGCTCCGTTTGCACCGAAGGGCGCAAGGTGTCGGCCTCAATTTTGCGGATAGTAATGGTGGCGCAGCCGACCCGGCGGGCCAATTCAGCCTGAGTAAGATCGAGCACTCGGCGATGCTCTTTGATAATGGTGCCAAAAGAGATGTCCTGGTTCATTGACTCACCCCCCCAGCTATTTTATTTTGATAGAAATTCCCCAATTATACTGCGAGATTTTCGAATTTTCAAGGGGATTGGGGCGTTTGTATCGGTTTTTGTATCGGTGTGAGGGGTTATTGTCGGGTAAATGGCCGCAAATGGGGGAAATTAACTAAAATTACCACTCCCCATCATCGGGCGCTTCAACACTGGGCATCTCTAAATCGATAACCTCGCCATGCACATTAACCACAATCTTAAAGCCCATCATGCCCAACATCATCCGGGCGTCATCGGGTAGACCCTGTTCCATAACCTCACCCATCTGACCGATTGAGGAATCGATCATAACTTTGGTAAATAAATCATCCTTGCCAATCATCGACATCATTTGTTCCGAGACCAACTCTTTATTGGCCTCAGCATGTTGTTGTATGATTTCGACTACCTGACGGTCAATGATTTCCGCCGCCACATGTCGTTTAAAGTCGCCATCCATAATGACATAGTGCGGCTCCGTGCCGATGAAGGTTGCTTGTACCTGTTCCCCATCTTCATCGTAGACAAGGTTGGCAAAAATTGCTTTTCGATGCATAGATTCTGTCATTATCGTGCTCTTCCCACATCTCCAATTTGAGTGTATAAATATTATACCAATGAATAACGGAGAGAGAAATTTGTCATTATTTCTTACGTCTGCGTCTTTTTTTCCTGCTAGCGCCAGGGATATTCTCCGTGTACTGACACCCCAACGCATATCGGGAGCAACCTAAAAACGCACCAAATTTCCCCTTCTTAACCACCAATGTACCCTCTCCACACTGGGGACAGACTTGCCCCTCCTTCTCAGATTTGGGCAATGGGGCTGACTTTCCGCTTCGCCGACCCTTATACCCCTGTCTTGTCACTTTAGCGGCTGGTTTTCGCTCAACAGCAGCGGCCACCATTGCTTGCTCTACTGTAGCCTTAAAAGGTTCGTAAAATTCATGCATAACGGTCAGCCGGTCAATCTCACCCCTAGCGATTCGATCTAAATCCGTTTCCATACGAGCCGTAAAACCCACATCAACCGCCATCTGTACGTGTTTTTCCAGAAGCTCACATACTTGGAAACCCAGTGGGGTGGGATAAAGGCGTTTCTGCTCGACCCCCACATATTTACGGCTCTTTAAGGTCTCGATGATGGTCGCATAGGTACTGGGCCGGCCTAGACCCAACTTTTTTAGCGCCCCGATTAGCTGGGCCTCGGTATATCGTTTAGGGGGTTGGGTGAAGTGCTGTTTCGGCAAAAGTTGGTGTAACGTTAACATATCCCCTTTCACCAACTCCGGCATAATTTTATTCTCGATACCCTCCCTTTCATCTTGCTCTGTCTCCCGGCCCTTCTTTATCCTTGCCTCCTCTGCATCCACATCTACGCCATATACTTTCAAGAATCCGGCAAAGCGGAGGGTTCTGCCCCTGGCTCGAAAGAGATAAATTGTTTGACTACCCGAAATCAATGTCTCGATATCAACGGTAATGGTATCGTAAACAGCCGGTTTCATCTGGCTGGCGATGAAACGCCGCCAAATAAGGCGGTAGAGATTGTGTTGTTGAGGGGTCAAATAAGCTTCAACGGCTTTGGGTGTTTTCCACGGGTCAACCGGACGAATGGCCTCATGTGCCTCTTGAGCCGTCTTATCGCGGGTTTGATAGATCGGGGGGTGAGGGGGCAGGTAAGCCTCACCCCAATATTTGGTGACAACGGCTCGCGCTGCTTGTTGCGCCTCTGGGGCTACAGCGACACTGTCGGTGCGGATATAAGTAATCAGGCCGACGGCTTTACCTTCGGCCAGTTTAACCCCTTCATATAGCTCTTGAGCCGTCTTCATCGTCAAACGGGGGGTAAACCCTAGCTGGCTCGAGGCCGCCTGCTGCATTGAATCGGTGGTAAATGGAGGGTATGGTTTGCGCGAATATGTCCCCTTTTCTACCCGGTCTACCCGCCAATCTGCCCCTTTTAGGCCATCTAGCACTTGTTGAGCGTCGGCTTGCGTTTTTAATTCCGGCTTTTTACCTTTAATCTTGAAGAGGGAGGCCCAGAATTTCTGTTGCGTTGGGTCGGCTGTTTTGGATAACTCAGCTTCAATACTCCACCATTCTTCTGGAACAAAGGCCTTGATGGCCCGCTCCCGCTCGACTACCAGCCACAAAGCGGGCGACTGGACTCGCCCCGCCGAGAGTCGCTTCATGCCCGATAACCCCTGCCACAACACCGGACTGACCATATACCCCACCAACCTATCCGTCACCCGACGGGCGGTCTGGGCCTCGACCAAGCGCTGGTTGATTTGGCGGGGCGAGGCCAGCGCCGCCCGAATATCGGCCTGGGTAATGGCGGTGAAGGTGATGCGTTGGATTTTGTTAGCGATGGTTCGCCCGAAACGCATGGCGACGTGCTGGGCAATGGCCTCCCCTTCGCGATCCATATCGGTGGCTAAATAGACCGTTTCAGCCGTCGTTGCGGCCTGTTTCAACTCGTCTAATTTCTTTCCTTTGCCACGAATGAGATAGAGGGTGGGGGTAAAATCTTTCAGATTCACATGCATGTCATCAGAGGGCATCTCCATGATATGTCCCCCGGTCGCTTTGACACTGTAGTCCGCGCCAAGCATCCCCTTAATAGTCCGGGCTTTTTTGGTTGATTCGACGATGAGTAGTTTTTTCGACATCGGAATATTCCTTGACTAAGAGTATACATCGAAATGATTCCACGGGCTACCTTGTTAGCCGGTCAGAGTTATGGTATTGTTATGTAAGGTGTTTCAGATACCACCTAACATTTAATCTACCAACCCGAATCTTTTGGCCCCAAAAAACAGACCTTGTAAAGTAGGGGGCCGTATATCACGAAGGGAGAGACCCGGCTGTGGAAGATGAACTTTCACTGCTGGAGCGTATAAAACGCCACGATCAGCAAGCTTTGGCCGAAGTTCATGACCGCTATTTTGATAAATTATATCATTATCTGAGCTATCGCCTGGGCGACTCTGAGGCAGCAGCCGATTTGGCTGGTGAAGTCTTTTTGGCTCTCATCAGAGCCTTAAAAAGAAATAACCCGCCTAAAACATCCTTGACCGGATGGTTATACGCTGTTGCCCGGAATCTGGCGGCAGATTATATTAAAAAACAGGTCAATACCGTACCTTTACTGGAAGATTTTGCCGCCGATGAGCCATCTTTAGCAGATCAGGCATACTTATCGCAACTGGCCCCAACAATAAAAGCAGCCTTAGTTAAACTCACCGAAGAGCAACAGCATGTAATTGCGCTCAGGTTTGGGCAGGGTTTAAGCTTAGCTGAAACGGCCCAAATTATGGACAAGTCTGTTGGAGCAGTTAAAGCCTTACAACACCGCGCTTTGGCCTCGTTAGCCCGCTTTATGCCATCGGAGATCGATTATGACGGATAGATTCGAGTCTATTCTTGATGAAAGCATCTCGGCCCTGCAGGCAGGTGTGCCGATTGAGGATATTTTGGCGGAAGTTCCCGATTATGCTGCCGAATTACGCCCTCTGCTTTATGCGGCAACCTTAGTGGCAAACCCCAATCCAGAATTGATACCGGATGAAAGAAAAGCAGTCTTGCGGGCTGAATACTTACAGCAAGCCGCCGACCTCACACCCATTACACCAACTTATCGTGAAAAGCTCAAAGCTGTAACTCGAATAATCAAACGGCGAACATCTCGCCAGGCAGTTGTTAGCGATCTGGTCACCATCACAGTTACGGTTATTTTAACGCTGGCGATGGTTGCTGTAATTCTAAATTTTATGGCCGCTGATAGCATCCCCGGCGATTTTCTTTATGGTATTAAACGAAGCTCAGAAAATATACAACTAATCTTCACTTTAAGCGAGGAGAGACAACAGGCTCTCATAGATGAATTTAACAACCGACGTATAGATGAAATTGACAAACTCATTGAGGAGAATCGAGCTGCAGTTGTCGAATTTAGAGGCACTTTAGAGGCCAGGGGTGAAGACTTATGGATCGTTGAAGGTTATAATATCAGTTTACCCCCAGATGTTGACCTTGAAGGGGATCCCCAGGAGGGCAATCGAGTAGAAGTTATTGGTTTGCTTCGGAAAAATAACCTCATCGTGGCCGATAGCATCAAAAAGATCGACTAAAAGGTCAAATCCTCAAAAATTGGCTAGAGACATTTTTATTTTTTTATGATACAATGGGACAATTGGTAGTGGGTCTATTTCGAGAAGATCCCACTTTATCAAAATCTAGGGAAAGGAGGGAAAGCTGGTATGTTGTTCTTACCCCACGAGGAAGGCCAAGGCTTAGTAGAATATGCCTTAATCCTGGTGTTAGTGGCTATCGTAGTTATAGCTATTCTACTGTTGCTTGGCCCGGTTGTCGGTAATGTGTTTAGCAACTTGGTTGCAAACCTGTAGACTTGCAAAGAGGGATATTAAGCGCGGTTTACACAATATTCTTTGCTAAGACATATTTATTTTTCTTTACAGTACTTCTTAATTACCATTTATATTTAGAGAACCCTACCTTATTGTTATGATGTAGGGTTCTCTATTTGTTTAACGAACTTTTCCAGATTGGTCGATGACCATAATGCCCAATATTGAGCCGAATTTGGTTCTGTGATAAGATAAGAAGCATCAGAGAAGCGCAAGGAGAACGCAGATGGCATCAGAGAATGACAAACCCCAATCAGAAGCCGCAGATGAGAAAGAGGGTCAAGAGCCTACCATACTCTCCGGCAGATCCGAAAGCCCCACAATGGCTAGCTCTCCTGCCGATGATGACCATACCATAGCTTCCTCACCAGAATCTCACGAGATGCAACCCGATAGAACCGTTGCCTCGCCCGTAACCGAAGCCAAAGAATCGGAGAAACCAACAAAGGTCAGCCCCGAGCCGGGAAAAACACAAGGCGACAAGGATACCTCAAAAACCACCGTTTCAGATAGCTCCGAGGATAGAATTTTACAAGGTCGTTATCAAATCAAAAAAACGTTAGGTAAAGGCGGATTCGGCGCAGCGTATTTAGCCGAAGATATTAGGTTAAAGCGAGGCTGTGTGGTAAAGCAGATGCTTATCCCCAGAGGCATCTCGTCCCAACAGTTACAACTCTATCAGGCAAATTTTGAGCGTGAGGCCAGCCTCTTAGCTCAATTGAATGAGCCAGGCCATCCCAACATCCCCGATATTTATGACTATTTCTCCGATGATACCGGCAACTATCTGGTCATGAAATATATCGAAGGCCAAAGTCTAAAAGGGGTTATTGACCACAATGACAATGGCATCCCATGGCGTGAGGCTGTGCGGTACATCATCGATATGTCCGATGCCCTCAATTACATGCACACGCACGGCGATGAGCCGGTCATGCACCGCGATATCAAGCCCGACAATATTCTGTTGGGCAATGATAACCGGGTTTGGTTGGTCGATTTTGGGCTGGCGAAGGCTGACCCTGTGGCCGGGTCTGGGGATGTCAATATGTCGATGGCAGCGGGAAGTCTAGGCTACACCCCACTCGAGCAATGGTCGGGAAAGGCCGTTCCTGCCTCCGATAGTTATGCCCTTGGCGCTACCTTACACCATCTAGTCACGGGGGTGAGTCCCAGCCGGGCTTATGGGGGTGAATTCAATCCCCTCAGAATCAAGCAGTTGCACGGGGTATTCAAACCCATCCGCGAAATCAACCAGGAGTTACCCAAGGCGCTGGAAGAAGTTGTAGCCAGAGCCACCGCTGCAGAACCGGATGAGCGATTAACCGCTCTCCAAATCAAGGAACAGCTTGAGGCCCTCATCTCCGGGGCGCAGGCTGCGGCCCTCTACACCTTCAAGAGTGGCGATTCGGCCAAAACGGTACTTGAACTGGTTGATCTATGCGAAAAATATGATAAAGAGGCGATGGCCTACCTCGACCAAGGCGATTTCCAGCGCTGGTTCCGTATGATTAATCGCAACGATTTGGCGGATGCCGCCGAACAGGCCGTAAAACAGGGCAAAAATCAAAAGGATGCCCTGCAAAGGTTCCTCAAACTGTTGGTTCCTAATCTAGCTATGAGACGCTTGCGCCGAGCCACCTGGCGTCTGGCGCGGGCAGCGATTATCCTAGTTCTCATCGTTATTGGAACGGTGGCGGTGCTTGGAGTTGGCGGCTCTTATGTAGCGAGCAACTTGATTCGGCAGTCAATCGGGACGTATGGCTGGAACTTTAACCGGCTCGATTTGGAGGCCCACAACCAACTGAGCGAAGCCGAGCTGAACAACAATGCTCAGGCGCTGGTGGGAATCTATGTGGATAATATTCAGCTAGATATGCAGCCGCCGAATCTGGTCGATGTCAACGGCAGTTGGAGCGGCATCCCCTTTAATATCCCGGTAACATTGCAGCTAGAGAACGGCAAGCCCACCGTTAATTTGACTAAACTCAACGGCATTCCCCTACCATTTATCGCGGACAATATCTCCCAGGGAATTAACGCTGGCATTGATGAGGCGTTTCAGAACTCGCCGGTTGATTTTGCCTCCCTCACCGTGGATGACGAGACCATCACCGTGACCGTAGAGGAAAGTGCCCAGAGCGGACGCCCTGCGCTACCTACCGCCACACCACTGCCCACCGTCACTCCCACCGCGACGCCTATCCCCACTGAAACTCCCACCCCCGAAGGCCTGGCCCTGGTCACGATTTTTAACGAAACAGGCCGTGACATCATTCTGGACCTTGAGGGCGAAATCATCGAGATGGCTGCCGACGACAGCAAAGCCATCGAAACCGTGCCGGGAACTTACAACTATACTGTTACCTTCAAAGATACCGGCGGTCTTGCCGCCGAGGGAGAAAAGGAATGGACAGTCCAGACTTATATCTGGCGGATACGGGAGTAAGGGAATATGCAATGATCTCGATAAATTAAGCAGTAGACAACGGATGGCAACCTCAACTTTACCCAAATCATCCCCAACACCCCGCTTTATCGAAATGATGGTCCTGATGGTGGCCGTTTTGGGTACCGGCATGTTTCATATTGATGCCCGGTCTGTCACAGTCGCTCTGCCGACCATTCAGGTGGCGTTGCATGCCAGTATTAACGATATGCAATGGTTGTTTGATATTTACATTCTTATTCTGACCACGTTGCTACTTATCGGGGGTGTTTTGGGGGATCGTTACGGGCATGTGCGCATTGCCTCGATTGGTGCGCTGCTATTTTCCAGTGGAGCATTTTTGTCGGGGCTGGCTCCTTCGCTGGTTATTTTGATTTCAGCCAGAGCTATTCAGGGGGTTGGCGCGGCGCTGCTCGTACCCAGTGGTCTGGCTCTGATTAATGCGACTGTTGCCTCCCATCGACGCGCTCGAATGCTCGGCCTGTGGGTCACGATGACTACGCCCCTTATTGCGGTAGGACCATCTCTGGCAGGCTGGCTGGTTGATTATGTCTCGTGGCGAGCAGTCTTCCTAATTAATGTTCCATTAGGATTAATCGCCTGCTTTATTGCCCAACGCTACATCCCAGAAAGTCGTCGCAATGGAGCCACCGCGATGCTCGATTGGCCGGGGGTCATTGCCTTGATTATTGGCCTGAGCGGGTTGCTGCTGGGGCTGATCGAAGGGCCTCGGTTGGGCTGGAGTCATCCGGCCATCATCAGCGCTTTAATTGGCGGCGTGATAGGCTTGATTATCTTTGTTCTCATCGAGTTGAAAAGTCCCAACCCCATGCTACCCCTACATCTTTTTCGTCATCGGACCTTTAGTGGTATCACCCTGATGACACTGATTTACTTTATGGCTTTCGGTGGTCTACTCTTCTTTTTAGTCCTAAATATGCAGCAAGTACAGGGCTATTCAGCCCTGGCAACCGGGCTAACATTGTTACCGATTACGCTTTCTATATTTGCCCTGTCCACGCCTGTTGGGCGCTTAACCGACCGCTTTGGGCCAGTTCCACTGTTAATTGTTGGTCCACTTATTGCCAGCTTGAGCTTTTTTCTGTTCGCCCAAGTGGGCCTCGAAGCAAATTACTGGATAAGTTTCTTCCCCCCTACGCTTTTGCTAGGACTGGCTATGGGGATTACTATCGTTCCGGCTACTGCCGTGGCTTTGTCGGCCCTGCCTAAACATTACTCCGGTATTGCCTCGGGTGTGAGTCACGCTGTCACCCGTTTAGGGGATATGCTGGCAATTGCTGTTTTAGGAGCCATTATGGTGATGGGGTTTCAGACCAACTTAGCCGAACGAGTAGCGCATCTTCCGCTTGATACTAATTCTCAGGTGCTACTGCTCGCTCAAGCCCGCAATCTTGGGGCTACCGTTCCCCCCGCTGGTCTCTCCCCCGAATTGGCCCAGGCTACCCAGGAGGCCATTCGACTGGCCTTTGTGGATAGTTTCCAACAGGTGATGTACGTCTGTATTGTACTTACCCTTTTGAGCGTGGTGGTTGTTGTGCTCATGGTGCAAAATCCCGTAGCAGAGAACGATTAAACTCCCTGTTTTTACAAACCACAGCCTCCAATTAAAATTGATCGATAACAGCAAACAGCTTGACAAAACCTAAGATCATATGGCTGAAAGAAAATAATCATAAATCTGCTTTGAGAGTCGGGCCACCAGCAGCGCTGCCTCATTATCGGGGTCGGATCGCATATCTTGACAATCGCGAGTAAAGATAACCAACCCATAGGTAAAATCTGGCGTGCCAATCACAGCCGCATCGTTGACGACGCCACGCAGCATGCCAACTTTATTGGCAATGGTAATCGTTTGCGGCAGATTGTATTCGGCGGCAAAGGGATGGAAGGGCAGGTAACGGGGGATGTAATCCAAGTACTGCTGGTGGCCCATTATCTCTAGTATTTGTTGGCTTATGGTTGGGTTAACCAAATGCCCCTTAGCCACGTTGAGCAATAAGGTCAGAAAATCGGTGGGAGTGCCAGTGTTATCGGCGGTAGAGTCGAAGATAAAAGACCGCCCCATTGTCGTGTTGTGCATTCCCAAGGCTTGCAAACGGGCATTGACCGGTATCAAACCGCCAATTTGCTTGATGAGCAAATTAGCCGCCGTGTTATCGCTTATGGTGATGGATAGGGTGGCAATATCTTGCAGAGTCAGTTGCAAACCAGGTTGCAAATCTTTTAGCACACCTGAACCACCCACTTGATCCTCCGCTTTGAGTGTTATTCGTTGGTTTGGTTCGAGCTGACCAGCTGCAACCTGGGCCATGTATTCGGCCAGCACCACCAGTTTGATGATGCTGGCCGTAGGGAAAACGTCGTCGGCGTAGTAGAGAATAGGTTCAGCCGCGTCAATCCGTTGAGCAGCCAGACCAAAATAACCACTAAATTTTTTAGCTTCTTCATCAAAATAGGCAAACAAGGTAGCAAGATCAGCTTGCATTTTCGGCCAGTATCAACAAAGTATGGAGCATCACATTAGCTCCGTTAATCACATCCTCATCGCGGGTGTACTCACGGGGATTATGACTGATGCCATCCACCGACGGCACAAAATAGAGGACACTTGGGGTAAAGGGGCTTAATGTTTGGGCATCATGTCCGGCTAAACTCAACAATCGAGTATGTCGCAGTTCCAATTGCGTTGCTGCTTGTTCAACAGCCTGAATCAGCCGGGGGTTCATAGGCGCAGCGATACAATTTCCGGCTGGCTCACTGGAAAAGGATAGGTGGTGTTGGTCGGCAATATTGGCAGCCAGGGTGAGCAAGGCCACCTCCATTTCGTCTAAGGTGTCCTCTGAGCCGTGCCGAAACTCCAGTGATAGCCGAACTCTAGCCGGAACGATGTTAAAATTCCCTGGCTGTACAATCAACTGCCCGCAGTTGACTACCCCCGGCGAGAACTGGGCCATTACCAGTTCTTTAGCTTGCAGCACAAAATTGGCCGCACCCCATAAGGCATCAGCTCGCTTATCCATAGGAGTTGTGCCAGCGTGGGCCGCCTGTCCTGCAAAATCCAGCCAAAAAGAACGGATGCCCACAATAGATGTCACCACCCCAATTTGCAACCCAGCTTCCTCTAAACGAGTGCCTTGCTCAATATGTAGTTCAACGTACCCGGCCAGTGTTTCTGGATTGCGCCGGGCTAGATGAATATCGGAACGCACTAAGTTGAGTCGGGGCAGGCCAGCAGATAATTCCTCTTGTCCCAGCCGCGCTTGCTCCAAATCCGCTTCCGCAAATTGGCCGGTCAACGCCCGACTCCCCAGCATCCCTACTACACTGCCCTCCTCATCGGTAAACGAAATAGCTTCAAGATGAACGGGCAGGCTCAAGCCAGCCTCTTTGATGGTTTGCAGGGCTTCTAAGGCTGCCAACACACCCAACGCGCCGTCAAAGCGCCCGCCGTTAGGCACGCTATCCAGATGTGAACCGGCTAATAGGGTGCGGGCATCGGGGTTTGCAGCCGGAAGAATAGCCGATAGATTACCCGCTTCATCAGCGTGGAAGGTGAGTCCCGCTTCTTGAACCTTGCGCTTGAACCAGGCGCGACCCGCCGCGTCAGCTTCGGACAAGGCCGGTCGTGAAACTCCCCCATCAGGTGTGCAACCAATTTGAGCCAATGAATTAAGGTTGTTAAGCAAACGCTTTTCATCGATTCTGAGCATCATTGGTTTTCCTAAAATCTCTTTACTTTGAAGCCAGGTAAGCAAATACAGTAGCGATGGCATACACTCCGGCTCCAACGAGCAGCACACTGTTGAACCCGGATAGCATCGCTACAGTCAGCGCCGCCACCGAGCCAACAACCGTCATTATTCCGTTGATGGCCCAGGCCAGCGCCACGTGCCGGTCGCCTTGCTCAAACTGGCCCACAAATTGCAACCCTAGGGGAAAGGGAATCCCCATCAACAAGGCTAGTGGCAATATACTGACTACGGCAACCAATCCCCGGCCAAAGGTTTGTAGGCCAAGAAAACTCTGGTTGAGCCAGGGCCAGATAAATTGCCACAACAAGATCAGCACAACAACCAAAACAATCACCCCGATCAGTCGCTTTGGCTTTGTTGCATTAGGCCAGCGTCCGGCCACATCGCTGCCGATGCCTCCCCCAATCAGTAGCACCCCCAATATGATAGTTATGGCCAGGGTAGGGTGTCCCAAAAAGAGGCGAGTCTGTTGAATCAGCCCTATTTCAATGGAAATAAAGCCAATGCCTAACGCGGCAAAATACAAGGGAGCATACCGAACCGCCTGTTCTCTAATTTGGCGCTGGGTAATAACCAGACCGACTATGCTAACCAACACCACTCCCCCTAAACTCCACAACAGCGGCAGCAAGCTTCTGGGCAAACCGCGCTCAAATTGATAAAAAAAGGGTCGGTCATCGGTGGTGGGAGAAACATCCGAGGGCGAGGCCGAGATAATATTGACCAATGTATTTTCGCCTTTCAGAACTCTTTCTAAGGTAGGACCTCCAGCCACACCCGGCACAAACAACGGCACAAAACCGACCTGTGTAGCCACACCAGCATACGATGCGGCATCATCCTGGCTAAACGGCTGATCTTGTATCATCAGAAGCGGAATGGGCGGGTTGGCATCCGGGTCGAGAAATACGGCGATGTGAGTCATCGCTTCGGCCTCGGATAGGTTGCGAGCCTGGCTCAAAGCAGTGGCGGCAGTGACCATCGCCCGGGTGAGAGTTAGTTCATCGTACAACTTCATCGCAATCTGCCCACCCGGCTGAAGGTGGTTGAGATAGTCGGTAAAGGCTTCAACCGTGTAAATGGTGTTTTCCGTGAGCGCGTAGCCATTACGCTCGGTGACTAGGGTAACCACTTGGGACAGATAAATCAAGTTATACTTCTTGGCCTCACGGCGCAGGACACTGCGACCTTCGTCAACAATTATTCTAACCTGTGGTTGCCGGTATAGGTTGCCATGATAGGCGGAAAACTCGTTGACAATTTCTACGCTGGCCGGATTGATTTCCACGGCGGTAATAGCTTGCGCCTGGCCGTTTAGCCCGAACCAGACATCCAAACCGCCGCCCGGCCCAACTACGAACACCTGCTTGGGCTGGGCAGTGGCAAAGGGGAAAAAGCCGATATCGGTGCGGAGTAGGTTGAGGTCTCTGGCGGGTGGCATCACCGAACCGGCAGCCCCGTCGATGTATAGTTCATAGGGTTTGCCCTGGCCGGGATCGACCAAATCCGTCCGGGCAAAGGAGTCCCATTTCGTGCGGATAATCTGGCCTCCGGCAGCCAGGCTCTTGGCGATGGGTTTGATCGTTGATAGATGGGCCATATCAACATCGAACCATTTTGTTGATGGGATAATATTAATGACCAAGCCGATAGCGGTTAGACCGAATAGAATTAAAGACCAGGGAAGGGTTGAAGAACTCATCTTCTCCTTTGGGGAGAGAGTTAAAACCCAGGCTAATAACGCCGCCAGCCCAAAAACCGCGACCACAAAAATCAGGCCATTGATACCCCCCAACACATTCAAAATTGGAATTGCCAGAATTGCCCCTATCCCTGCCCCCAGCAAATCGGCGCGGTAAAGCCGGGGACTAGCCGAAGGGGTCGCACTGAAAATAGTTGCCAGGGTTAAGCCAATAAAAAGGTAGGGTAATAGCACCAAAACCAGCAACCCGCCGTGCAGGTCAATAGAAGCCGTCCAGACCGTGATAAGCAATAGAGCCAGCGTTGTGTAGCCGGCTAAGGATAGGTAAAAGGGTATTCGGCCTGAATTGCGCCAGGCGGGTCGTATCGTGGCGATGGCTGCGCCCAGACCGATACCCAACACAGCCACGGAGATGATGGCGAAAACATACGGCGGAAAGAAAAGAGTTGAGAAGAGACGGGTCAGAGCAATTTCCAAAAAAAGGCCGCCGCCGGAAAGGAGGGCCAACATGAGGAAGTAGGGAGTAGGGACTAGAGGCTCAGAAGTAACTCTGTCGTCGTCCGTCGTCAGTCGTTTTTTTGTCATTTAACGTTTTTCAGACGCGGATCGAGAGCATCGCGCAGGCCATCGCCCAATAGGTTGAAACCTAAAACGGTCAGCATAATCGCCAGGCCGGGGAATATAGCCAACCAGGCCGACTGTTGAAAGTAGGCTCGGCCTTCAGAGAGCATGCGGCCCCAGCTTGGGTCAGGTGGTTGCGTACCCAGGCCAAAGAAGCTGAGAGCAGCCTCAGCCAGGATAGCAAATGAGAGGCTGAGCGTAATTTCGACAATAATAGGTGAGAGAATATTAGGGAAGATGTGTTTATACATAATCCGGCTATCGGTGGAGCCAATGGCCCGGGCGGCCTCAACAAACTCCTCCTCCCGCACGGTCAACACCGATCCGCGAGCAATACGGGCAAAGATGGGGATATAGACAATGCCGATAGCAATCATCGCGTTGCCCACCCCCCGACCTAAAGCGGCCATAATGGCAATCGCCAGCAAAATAGCCGGGAAGGCAAACAGAATATCCATGGCCCGCATGATGACCTCATCGATGACACGACCCGTATAACCTGCCAACAAGCCAAAAAAACTGCCCACAATCGCCGATATACCGACCGCAATCAGGCCGACCATCAATGAGACACGGGCACCAACTATGACCCGGCTCAAAATATCACGGCCAAAATCGTCTGTGCCAAAAGGGTGCGTCATCGATGGCGAGGCAAAGCGATTGCCCATATCGATGTTGTTAGGGTCATATGGGGACAGCATTGAGCCAAAGATGGCAGTCAATATTAGAATAGTAACGATGGCCCCGCTCAAGATACTTAAAGGTTGCCTTTGAAGTCGCTTTAGGGCATCGAGCCACAGGCTTGAACTGCGTGGCGGCCCCTTCTGTTGAATGGCAAATGATTTAGTGGATTGTTCAATCATATCTATGCTCAAGCATACTCAATACGCGGATCGATGAAAGCATACAGCAGATCAGTTCCCAAATTGACAAAAGCCAACAGGGTGGCAATGGTAAAGACGGTCCCCTGTAGCAGCGGATAATCTCTATCCAGTACAGCATTCAAGGTTAATCTTCCCAACCCCGGCCAGGAAAAAACAACCTCTACCACTACAACCGCACTTAATAGGGCCGTAAGCTGCAAGCCAAGGATAGTGATAATAGGAATTAGGGCATTACGCAGGGCATGCTTAACGATAACAATCATTTCGGTCAACCCTTTGGCGCGAGCCGTGCGCACATAATCCTCGTGCAATACTTCTAACATCGCGCTTCGATTAAAGCGGGTTTGAATAGAACCGCTGATAACGCCAACCGTCACAGCCGGTAAAATCAGGTGCATAAACCAATCAACCGGGTCTTCTCTAAAGGGAGTGTAGCCTTGCGACGGCAACCAGCCCAAGGTGAGCGAAAAGAGCAGCACCAGTAAAATCCCTAACCAAAAATCGGGGATAGAGACGCCAATTTGGCTCAGTAATGAGGCGGTGATATCGAGCGGACTGTGGGGTTTTATGGCCGATAGAATACCCACAGGCAAGCCCACAAGCAGCCCAATAATGAGGCCAGCCCCAGCCAAAGTCAGCGTGGCCGGAAGCCGCTGCAAAATTTGTTCGGAGACAGATTGGCCGGTAATTAGACTATTGCCCATGTCACCCTGAAGCAGACCGTTTATCCAGGAGAAGTACTGCTCCCACACGGGGCGATTAAGCCCCAACCGTTCGCGAAGCGCTGCCACGTTTTCCTCGGAGGCGGCTACACCCAGTGTAACCCGGGCCGGGTCGCCGGGGACCAACTGGATAATCATAAAAACGACGAAAGTAATACCAAAGACCACAATGATGGTGGTAAAAAGTCGTTGCAGTAGATACCGTGTATTTACCATAAAAATACTCACAAGCAAGATGGAAGGGGCAGATCAGGCTACCCCTTCCATGGTATTGTACTATTAAATTGTGAAATAGACTATTGAGTAGTTTCCCTATTCATCCAGCCAGACGGTCCAGAAGTTATTGGCCTGGTCTGAGCGAGTCACAAAGCCTTTTACCTTGGAGTTGTAAGCCCGCACTTCAAGCTTGTTGTACATATAGATATACGGGGCATCATCAACCAAAATTTTATTGAGTTGCTCGTAAATTTGATACCGCTGGTCAAAATCGCTCATGGAACGCCCCTCAGTTACCAGTTCATCAAATTGGGGATTATCGTAACCGGTGAAGTTAAAGACCTGATCTGACTTGTGCTGTAAGTAATAGTATTGATCAGCGTCAATCAGGGCATTCCAGTTGCAGATGTAGGCATCATACTTAAAGTTACCTTCCAACTCCAGCCACTGGCTCCATTCCGGGGCATTGATAGAAGCGGTGATACCGATGTCGGCCAATTGCTGCTGGATGACCTGGGCGGCCCGCACGGTTTCGCCATACTGCGTCGTGGGCAGCAATTCCATTTCAAAGCCATCGGGGTAACCGGCATCAGCCAGCAGTTGCTTGGCTTGTTCTACATTTCTGTCGTAAGGGCTGTAATCAAAGTACCAGGGACTACCGGGGCCGGTCGGGCCTTGGATGGGTTCGGCCAGGCCAAAGTAGCCAGCTTCGGCAATTTGCTTGCGGTCAAGAGCCATAGCGATGGCATGGCGCACGCGCACGTCATCAAAGGGCGCACGGGTCAGGTTCATGCCCATGTAGTCGTAAGACAATTGGGGCGCGGTGGAGACAGTAATGTTCGGATCGGCCTGAAGGGTGTCGAAATCTTGAGGGGCAATGGCCAGAACCCAGTCCACATCCCCACTCCGCAGGGCGGTTTCGCGAACGGTGTCGTCCGGGATGGGTGTGATTTCAACCGCATCCAGGTAGGGTATTCCCTCTTGCCAATAGTCTTCATTCTTTTCCAGTACGAGCCGGGTTGTTCCTTCAACTTCACCAATCTTGAAGGGACCGGTGCCGATAGCCTTAACAATAATGCCATCTTCGTTCACACTTTCTTTGGCAATAATGCCGCTGGCCATATTGAAGGCCAGGGTTTGCGGCAAAATCCCGACCGGCTCAGGATTGATGATGGCGATGGTGTAATCATCGATCACCTCAATTTTTGTTCCGGGAGGGCCAACATTGGCGGCGTTTCCTGCCCCGGTTTCGGGATCGAGCAAACGGTCAAAGCTCCACTTAACGTCGTCGGCAGTCATCTCACGGCCATTATGGAACTTTACACCTTGGCGCAGATGAAAAGTCCAGGTCAAACCATCCGCTGATTGCTCCCAGCTTTCAGCCAGCCACGGAATCAAATTCAGGTTGTCATCGTATTGGGTCAGTGTATCAATTACATTGTTCAAGATTTGGTAGCTCGAGTAAGAGCTTACGGTGTGGGGGTCAAGTCCGGCCCATTCATTTTGAAAAGCCGCCTTGAGCGTACCACCATATTGGGGCGGGGAGACGCTGATATCACTACCTATTTCCCCTAGAGAGGCCTGGGCTTCTTCGGCTGAAGGAACGCACAACTTCTGCCCCACTTCAATCAAATCGGCATTTTGGATGGCGGTGAAACTGTCATCTGCACTGGCAGCGGCGTTAGTGGCGTCGACAATAGCCGGGTAAGCCAGAACATTGCCCAGGAAACGATCGGCAATTTTCGACAGCCAGTCATCAGCCTGCACAGTATAGGTATCGGCACATTCTGCCTGGGCATGAACCGGAATGACCGTAGATGTTGATAGTATACTGGTCAATACCAGAGCTATCGTTAAAAATGAGAGATACTTTTTCACTTTCTGTCCTCCTTGGATTTAATTAAGATAATTAGTAAATAGTAATTGGCAAGTGCCAACATCTAATTACAAATTACTGTTTACCTGAAATCAGTGACGAGATTCGTTCATACTCGTCCAGGTCCCAATCTGCACCGGGGTTGCTACGGGTAGGATACAATATACGAAAAGGAAACAACTCCCGTTTGGCAACTTCAAAGATTCGCCGCAGTTCCCCTATGGGATTGGGATGGTCATCGACCCGCAGGTCTACATATTTCCAGGCTTCGGTGTGAACCACTTGCAGATGAGCAGCCTGCCTGCCACGTTTATCACCACCAACCTGTTGACCTGCTTCTAACGTTTGTAACAATCGCTCCGCTAACTCCTCCTCCACCGATTGCTCAAAAACATCGGCCATTGCTTGAATGACTGTCTCATCAGTGAGCATATTTCCGGCTACAACGTATCCCTGGCCCTGATGGTGCCCATACCAGGGAGTCGCTAACGAGCCGGTAAACGCGGCTGCTTCGCCCCGGTGGTTAACCATAATGAGTTGACGTTTTTCTCGGCCTGGGTCCTGCTGAAGCACAAGTTCTAAAGTTTCTTGGGTGTTGAACCCCTGTTGCAACAACTCTAAGCCATCGATAGCCAAATATGGGTTGCCATAAGATTGAGTAGAAACGGCCCCAACGCCAGCTTGTGTATGACTACAGATTGCACCTACGGCCATATATTTGCTGGCTACCCCTACCCCTAACATATCGGTGCGCGGACAATGGGCAACAATGGAAAAAGTATTCAGGGGAGAAGTTGATATCATAAACACTTCCAGGGTAGAAATATATACCTTAACCCAAGATACCGTGATAAAAGTCAAGGGATATCTTGAATAATAACTGTATCTAACAATAGGCCACATTCTCAATAAACCCGGTGTGGTCAAGCAAAAACCGGGTGTCTTTCCTGGCAACTCAAGCAAGGTGGCAACTTGAGTTACCTTAAGAAATGGGCCAAAGTCCAATGCACCCAATACCGCAATACATTGGACTTTACCCATCCCATAGGAGGAGCCTGAAAAAGTACTGACTAAAGTACCCGTCAAACTTTCTATTCAATTATAACGATTGAGCATTAAAGAGGCGTCAAAGCAGCGTTAAAAAGTAAGGCTGTAGGCTAACTATTACTGACCCCATCACTACTACAGGATATTATTTTTTGATGGGGTTGTGGGCGGTTTGTTTTGTAAAAGCAGCAAAGGACTCTTTTGTCCGCTCTAATTCATCTTGCGTACCAACCTGCTCAAGGAGGGCCATACTTTGCTCAAAGTAAGTGGCAGGGTCGCCCAGGTTGCTATCAGGCCAAGCACCAGCAATTTCTGCTAAAAGGCGTAGTGCAGCCCCCAGGTCTTCATCACTGCCTAATGATGTAGCCAGGGTTTGGGCTTGGCGAGCATGGGCCAAGGCTTGAGACCATTGTTCATGTTGGGCAAAGACGTTGCCCATCGTCCGGTGAATCTTTACCGTAATCCAGTCGGTGTGTGATTCTATGCTCAAGGCCAGGCCGCGCTCTAAATATTGTTGGGCCTGCTCTAAGTCTCCGCTAAAGGCATAAGTACGTCCAATGTTGGAGCAGATGAGGGCAATGTATTCAATCCGGTTCGCGGTTTCATAGATAGCTAATGCCTCCTGAAAGGCTTCAATCGCTTCTTTATAATAAGCTTGGGTGCGCAGCACAAAGCCGATGTTGTTATAAACATCAGCCATCCCCAACTGGTCACCAACTTGGCGGTAGGCAGCCAGGGCTTCGTCATAGAGCTTACGGGCACGGGCGTAGTCGGCGGTCCGGTAGACGGCAATACCAAGATGACGCAAGCCGGTTGCCCGAAGCGCAGGTTCTCCCGCTTGAGTAGCCAGGTTTAGAGCCTTTTGGGCATGGTTGCCAACCCCGTCGTAATCACTGCGGAGATAAGCCAGAAAGCTCAGTAAATTGTGAGCCGCTGCCTGCTCGTCCAACCGCTCACGCCGCCTTCCCCGCTCAAGCGCGTCTCTAAATGAATTTTCCGCTTCATCATACTGTCCAATACGCTGTTGAATCAAGCCGCACTGCCGGTAAATCAGCCCTAAAACATCAAACGGTAAGGTGCGGGAAACATGTGTTTGTTGAAAAGGGGTCACCTTTGGAATGGCTTCGGGGGATAGTTCAGCATTAGCGCCTTCAGTCAATCTTTCCACTTTTTCATACCAACGCAACGTCCAATGTAAGGCATCTTCATCGGCATAAAGCTCAATTGTCTGCCGGGCAGCTTGCAGACCATAATTGCGTGCCCTTAGTGTATCGCCACCCATTTCAAAATGGTAGCTCAGCAGACCAAAATCGTTGGATAGCGTGGCTTCCAGGGCAGCCCCTATTTGTAAATGATAATGCCGGCGATGGCTTTGAGTCAGGCTATTGAGTAAAACCGCCCGGATTTTATCGTGGGTAAAGTCGTAAGCATCGGCTTGTTCGGCAATCAGGTTAGCTGTAACAGCCTCATCTAAGGCCTGAAGAACGGTTTCCAGGGGTAACTTACTAATTTGTTGCAGGATGTTGTCGGTAAAGACCCGGTCGATGACGGCGGCGGCGGTTAGCACTTGATAGGTAGGCTCACTTAGGCGGATCAGTCGATTTTGGATAACAGCTTGAATCGTTTGAGGAATGGGCCAATCATCGGCTTTGAAATCGTCGGGGGTGAGAGTCTGCAAAAACTCGGTTATGAATAGAGGGTTGCCCTCGGTTTCTGCCAGGAGATGTTCAAGAAAGGTGTTGGTTTGAAGGTTCTGGGGCAATGCAATGGATTGAGCCAGGGTGGCTATATCTGATAATGAAAGCCTATAGAGTTTTATCTGATGTAAAATACTGTCTCGCGCCAGTGATGTTTTGAATTGCGACCAATCCGGCATTGTTTCAGTTTCGCGCTGCGCCCCTAGAATCAGAAGCGGTAATTGGCCGCTCTGTTGAGGACGTAAGATGTAACGAAGCAGGGTTAGGCTGGCCTGGTCTAACCATTGCCAATCATCGATAAAGATGCAGAGAGGTCTTTGCCAACATAATGTTTCCAGCCAGTGATATATAGCTTGAATAATGCGCCCCCGAACTAACGCTGGATCTGTAGTAGGTGGTCGTTCCAAATCGGGACGTTGAAGACGAATTTCAGGGACAAGATGAGCCAATTCTGTCAGCCACACATCGGATAATCCCAGTTGTGGTAAAGGGACTTGTTTGAGGGTGGTACGAATTAAATCAATCCAGGGCTGAAAGGGAATAGTTTGCTCAGCTTCAAAGCAGCGGGTAGTTAAAATGTTTGTTTGGTCAAGAGTAGCCAGCCATTCTCTCGCCAGGCGGGTTTTACCGATGCCCGGTTCGCCCTCAAGCATCACCAGACCGGCTGGTCCCTTGGGAAAGGTACTGTGGTAAATCTTAGAGAGCATCGCCATTTCTCGTTCACGACCCACAAATTGGTAGCGTCCGATAGGTTTTATGGCTGTGTCAAGCGTTGAGATTTGCTGAGCCGGGACATCATCGGCCTGAAGAAGCTCCAAATGCAGTGCTTGAATAGCCGGGTCGGGGTCTACCCCAAGCTCTTCAACCAGTAAGGTACGCAAAGTTTCATATTGGCGTAAAGCGGCCGCTCGGTTGCCACTCTGCATGTAAAGACGCATTAGATGTTGATGCCCAGCCTCGTACAAGGGGTCTATGGTCAATAGTTTTTCGATGGTTTTTTGAGCCTCGGTCAAACGCTTCTCAGCCGTATAAAGTTGGCTTAAATGAAATAGACCTTGACGATATAAGGTTTCATATTGAACTCGTTGCTCGGCAAGCCATTCTTCAAATGCGGGTGCATCGGGTAAGTGCAGGCCATCTAGAAAAGGGCCTCGCCACAAGGTTAGCGCTTTGGCAAGGGCAATTGTGTCGTCAATGGGATGTTCAATGGTCGTTTGAAATTGAGAGAGGTCGAGTTGAATCAATTTCATATCTAAGCAGATTGTATCTCGCTCAACAATCAGGGCGTTGACCGGCTCCAAACCCCTACGAATAATGTAAACCGCATTACGCAAGCTATTGCGGGCCTGCTTTTCGCCACTTTTACTCCAGAACAAGGCCGCCAATGCCGCTCTGTTATGGGGCCGCCCTGTCACTGCTAAATAATAAAATAAGGCTTCGGCTTTCAAGTAGGTAAACCGCACTGGTTGCTTCTTGATGTTTAATTGGGGATTGCCAAGTACATCAAGGGATATTGGGGTTAAGACTTTTCGTTTTTGATGTTCTTTTAACGCTTTTTTAACCATGTCTAGACAGATGATACCATATTTGCTGTTTCAGGAAAATATTGATAGAGGCTAGTGAGGGAGATAAAGCTATCAAATTATGCTTGCGTTCAATTTTGACCATCTTCTTTAGTTTAGGTCAAAACTTGGGTTATATATTTGACAGGTTCAAAGTTGCTCATTATAATTGGACAAATTATCAAATGGTATGACCATTTTCGTAAAGCATTTATTGGAGATCACTCCCAATGAAACTCGTTACCTACCAGTATCAAGATCGATCAAACTTGGGTGTCTTGCTTGACCATGACCGCATCATCAATCTGCCCCAAGCCGTCTCCAAATTTCAAGAATCCCAGCAAATCCCCCTTCCTCCTGGCGATTTTCCTGGTGATATGCTCTCTTTCTTACAAAGCAACGATGCTTGGTGGCAGGCCGCTGCTTCTACGGTCAATTGGCTCCAGGCCAACAATGGCAACCCCTTGACTACACCGACCATCCTACCCCTCGACCAGGTTAAGCTTGCCCCACCCCTAACCAATCCCAGCAAACTCATCTGCATCGGCCTGAATTACCACGACCATTGTCGAGAAACCAATACCCCCGTACCCGACAGGCCGGTCACCTTTGTCAAATATCCTTCGGCCATCATTGGTCCAGACGACACTATCACCTGGTCCCCCGAGGTCACCACCCAGGTGGATTACGAGGCCGAACTAGCCTTGGTCATCAGACGTCAAGCGCGTAACATCTCAGCCAAAGACGCCTTCGATTATATTGCCGGTTACACAATGGTCAACGATGTCAGTGCCAGAGATGTTCAATTTGCCGAGGGCCAGTGGGTGCGAGCCAAATCGTTCGACACCTTTTGCCCGCTTGGCCCCTATTTGGTCACCTCGGATGAGGTAGGTGATCCACACAGTTTGGATATTCGTTGCCGGGTAAATGGTCAATTGGTTCAAGACTCAAACACTAGTGAGCTAATTTTCGACATTCCGATATTGATGGAATTCATCACAAAAACCTGTACCTTGTATCCAGGTGATATAATCAGTACTGGCACGCCGCATGGGATAGGAGCATACCGTAAACCACCCCTCTACCTGAAACCCGGTGATGTAGTTGAGGTGGAAATCGATAAGCTTGGCCTTTTACGCAATCCCATCGTTTAAATACTTACACAAACTGCAAGGAGGCAGTGTTCATGCCCACTCGCCCAACTGTTGCCCAGCAGTACCGTTTTGATCATTTGACCTGGGAGGAAATCAACCAGGCGGCAGCGCTCAAAAAGGTTGTTGTTTTGCCTATTGGATCTATTCAGCAACACGGTCCTCATCTGCCTGTGGACACGGATGAATTGATTGTAACCTCGCTGGCCCTGGCCGCCGGGGAACGCCAGCCAGAGAAAATGCTGGTGGCACCGACTATCCCCTACAGCTATTGCCTTGAAGCGATGGACTTTCCCGGCACGGTCAGTGTAGCCTCAAAAACCTTTATGAGCTTTTGTGTAGCGGTGGTTAAAGGCTTTGCCTACCACGGTTTTGACCACATTTTGCTGCTCAATGGCTTTCCTCGCAACGACAACCTGATTGAATTGGTCGGACGCCAGATTAACCTTGAAACCGACGCAATTTGCGCCTCGACAACCTGGACCAGCCTGCTGACCATCGACCCCGAATTTAACAAAAGCTGGCGCGAGTCCAACTTCCCCGGCTCGGCCCACGCCGACGAATTTGAAACATCTGTTTATCTGGCTCTTGATGCAATCTCCGTCGATATGTCCAAAGCCGTTGATGAAATTCCATCCGACGGTCCATCTCCCTTTGTATTTGAAGATCACTTTGGCGGTGGCTCGGTTTACCTGCCCACCTGGACTAGCGTACGCTCAACCAGTGGCGTGATGGGCCAACCCACCAAAGCCAAGGTTGAAAAAGGCAAACGCATCTTTGAAGAAGCCGTCAGCCAATTTTTAGAGATTATCACCGAATTTCACGATCGGCCCAAACGGCCTCGCCAGGAGCATCAAGCTGGGCCTTCATTGGGGCCACTTCCGCTGGGCGTATCGTAAGGAGATTACTATGAGCAACAGACCCACTGTATCTGAACAATATCTGTATGGTAAGCTCACCTGGCCTGAATTACGTCAAGCCGCCGAAATGAATAAAGTGATTGTGTTGCCCGTTGGTTCTACCGAGCAGCATGGTAAACATTTGCCCATTAATGTTGACAACTTTCTAGCCACCAACCTGGCTCTGACCGCCGCCCAACGCGCCCCGGATAAAATATTGGTTGCACCCACTATTCCCTACGGATTTAACGTCCACGCCTTTGATTTTCCGGGCACTATGCACGTTCCCCGCGATCCCTTTGTTGATTACGTGGTAGACGTTTGCAAAAGCTTTAGTTACCACGGCTTCAAGCGCATCGTCTTATACGATGGTCACGGCTCAAACATGCCGCCCCTCAATTTAGCCGCCCGTCGAATCGCGCTGGAAACGGACGCCATGTGCGCCTGCCTGATTTGGGTGGCTTTGCTGGGGATTGATCCCGACCATATGCAAACGTGGCGCGAGTCTCAAATTCCCGGCGGTTGTGCCCATGCTTGTGAATTGGAAACCTCGGCCTATTTACATTTTGATGCCACCAAGGTGCAGATGGATAAGGCTGAAGATAACATCGCCTGGTATAATGACCCGGCACAATCAAAATTCGGCGCGGTCGATCTGTTGGCCGGGGGGAGCAATCCCCTCAAAGTAGTTGAGTGGACCAGCACCTACACGCCACAAGGTGTGATGGGCCAAGCCACGCTGGCCACACCTCAAAAGGGAGAAATCATTGTCGAAGAGGCCGTCTCACGTTTGATCCAGTTTGTTGAACAATTCCAAACCTTGCCCGAGACAGAACGTCGAGACCATCATCCTAAGCAATCCAGCAGCCCCTTACCGGCAGAATAAGATAGTTGAACATCACCCATCCTGGGTGAAAGTTAATAGCCAAACTTAAAGCATATCAATATTTTGGAGGGAAGTTATGATTACAGCAGTCAATTCAAGTAACAATTATTTACCCAATCGTGGGCATAGAAAATTCTGGACGCTCATCTTAATCGGACTGTTGGCCTTATTTATTGCAGCCTGTGGGGCACAGCCCGCCCCAGAGTCTGCACCAGCACCCGCTGAAGAGCAGCCAGCCGCAGAACAAAGCAGTAGCGATGAAGTTGTAACGCTCACTATGTGGGGAAACCACCCCGAATGGAAAGACCGCGTTTTGGCAATCATTGATGCCTTTGAGGCCGAGCATCCCAATATCAAAATTGAATTTGAGCCAAAACCAGGCGACACATACCTTCCGGCCCTCAACACAGCCCTGGCTGCTGGCGAGGCTCCAGATTTAATCGGTCTTTATCCCGGCCCAGCTCTGGCCGAAGCCGCCAACAGCAACCAAATACTCGAATTGACTGGCAAAGTGGATGTTGAGCGTCTAACGCAATCGGCGCAAGATGCCAGCAAAGTAGGTGATAAAGTGTGGGGAATTCCGGCAGTGGGCGCTTATACGGTCGGTCTCTTCTACCATAAGAAAATGTTTGAAGAAAATGGACTTGAACCACCAACAACCTGGGATGAGTTAATGGCTGTCTCCGAAAAGCTACAGGCCGCAGACATTACCCCAATGATTATGCCGGCCAAAGACGGCATCATCCCCTATTTCTTCTACACGATGGCTGTCGACAGTATTTTAGGGCTGGAAGGCTTTGAAAAATTAACAAAAGGTGAAATTAAACTCACCGATGCAGACCTGGTTCAAGCCACCCAACTTACTTATGATATGGCTAAATATTACCAGGAGGGTTATCTCAGCACCAGCTATGTTGAAGGTAAAGCACTTTTTGCCCGTGAGCAAGGTGCGATGATTATCGGCGGCTCGGCTGACTATTCTGGTTATCTTGAAGTTAACCCTGAGGTTAACGTTTCGGTTGTGGCCTTTCCGCCGCCAGCAGGCAGTGGCGTACCCATAACCACTTCTGGCATGGAACTGGTTTACACCATCAATTCACAAACCGAACACCCCGATGAAGCCATCACTTTTCTTAACTGGTTCACCACCGACGAGGCGGGCCAAATGGTAGCCGATAATATCACCTTGGCAACTGTCCAGGATATCGTTCCTTCTGATAATCCGGTTCTGGCGGAAATGGTGCAGGCCGCAAAAAATGACGTACGGGTTTGGTACGAAATTCCGGCCACCGCTGCCGTGCTGGATCTTTTTGGAACACAATCACAGCAGCTTTTTACCGATGAAGTAACGCCGGAAGAGTTTAGTCAGATGTTACAAGACAGCATCAAACCTGCTGAATAGGCTATATACAGAGGTCATGCGTTTCCGACATTACCGGCACCTTCTATTTGTATTACCGGCCTTGCTTGTTTATGGTATTTTTGTAATCTACCCAACGTTGTCGGCCTTCTGGCTCAGCCTGTTCGACTGGAGTGGCGTAGGCACCAGCATGAACTTCATCGGCCTGGCCAATTTTGTTGAGGCACTCCAATCGCCCGAAGTTTATCGGGCTGGATGGCACAATCTTATCTTCTTTCTGGCTATAGTTGCCTTCCAAAATACGATTGGGCTATTTTTGGCCGTCCAGTTAGATGCCCGGCCGCGTTGGGTAGAGTTTTATCGTACCATTCTGTTTATGCCGGTCATCATCTCATTAGTGGCGACCGGCTTCATATGGAGCCTGATGCTCAGTCCTAATATTGGAGTCATCAATCCATTACTCAAGGATTTGGGGCTGGGCAGTCTGGCAAAGCCGTGGCTTAGTAGCACCACTTTGGCCTTACCTACCGTTATTATCGTGCAAGCCTGGCAAATGTTGGGCTGGTCGATTGTTATTTATCTGGCTGGGCTACAAGGCATTCCCAGAGAACTGCGCGAAGCCGCTCAAATTGACGGCGCAACCGGTTGGCAAGTCTTTCGACACATTACTTTTCCGCTTTTAGCTCCGTCCTTTACCATTTTGACCGTCCTTACCTTCATCCTAATCTTCAGAGTATTTGATGTGGTGTACGTATTGGCCGGACCTACCGGCGCGCCAGCCGGTGCCACCGATGTACTGGGCACACTCATTTACCGCAATGCGTTTGGCAGTACCGGTGCGTTTAGTGGGGTTTCCCTGCGCATGAGCTACGCCATTGCCGTATCGGTAATTGTCTTGGTTCTTTTGGGAACACAGTCAGCGGCGCTACTTTTCTGGCTGCGGCGCAGAGAGGTGAAAACATGAGTACAGCCACTGATCATCAGCATCGCGGAGGCTTCATTAATCGTCAGGCTGTGGGCTTGACCCGACACATTGTACTTATTGTGATCTGCCTTCTTGTCATCTGTCCAATTGTGTACATGTTTATCGCGTCATTCAAAACCATTCAAGATTTTTTTGAGCACCCTTACGGGTTACCCACTGTCTGGGAATGGCAGAATTATATTCGGGCCTGGGAAGAAGCCAACGTAGCTGTTACCTTTACCAATAGCGTTATTGTGACCGGGTTAAGTGTTCTCTTTAGTACCGTTCTAGCAACATTAGCAAGTTACGGGTTGAGTCAACCTGGAAAACCCTTAAATGCAACGCTATTCATGGTGTTTGTAGGCGGACTTCTGGTGCCAGTACAGCTTATTGTACTGCCGCTATTTATTTTAATGCGACAGCTTAACTTGTTTGGCACCCTATTTTCAATCATTATGCCCTATAGTGCCCTCGGCTTGCCGCTGGCCGTGCTAGTTTTGGTGCCCTTTTTCTCGGCCTTACCCAGTGAGTTGGGTGATGCCGCCCGTATTGATGGAGCCAACGAGTGGCAGGTTTTTTGGCACATTATGATTCCATTGGTACGTCCAGCACTGGCGACTGTCGTTATCTTGAACGGGGTCTGGATGTGGAACGACTTTTTTATTCCGCTGGTTATCGCCACCAAGCCCGCAATACACACGCTACCGGTGGGAATCGTCTCCTTTTTTGGAGTATATTCCACCGAATGGGGCCTGGTTTTTGCCAGTGTATCAATCTCATCACTGCCATTGATTGTGGCTTATGTGTTGCTTACGCGGCAATTTGTGGCTGGGCTTAGCGCCGGAGCACTAAAAGGGTAATTAGTTAACACAAACAGGTGTAATCAAAATGTCATTAAAAGATGAACTCTCGCAAACAAAAGCGACTAAAGGCACTGTTCAAACCTGGTGGCTGGGTGGCACCGGCTTTATCTTCAAAACAGCTGCCGAAACCCAGGTATACATCGATCCTTATCTATCAAATATAGCTGCTGATATTTTTAATCTGGAACGCGGCTTTCCCCCGCCTATCGACCCCAAGGATGCTCACCCCGATTTGATTATTGCGACCCACACCCATGAAGATCATTTAGACCCGGTAGCCCTGCCCATCATCGCCCGTAATTCTAATACTCACTTCATCTGTCCTGGAAGCTGCAAAGCGCGATTAACCGGCTGGGGCGTTTTGCCAGCACGGATCGATACAATTACGCCAGGCGAAACCCTAACCTTTAAAGATGTTACCATTACGGCCACGGCAGCCCGCCATCCGGTTGATGTGCCCGGCTGGGAAGTCCCCGATGCTGTTGGCGTTATTCTTGAAATTGATGGGGTGCGGATTTATCACTCCGGTGATACGGAATATGATCTCAGGTTGCGCCAGTTAAAATTAGAAAATCTGGATGCGGCAATGCTAACCATAAATGGTGGCGGCGGGAACATGAATGCTCACGAAGCAGCACTGCTGGCCTGGTGGATCGACGTGCCGCTCATCATTCCCATGCACCATATTTTGTGGAAAGAGTTTGGTGGCGTCATTGATGATATTGGCGTTACGCTCGATCCGCAACTGCTGGCATCGACCTACAACAAATTGGGGGGGAGCGGCCAAGTTCACCCGATGCAGGTGGGCGAAAATATCACGCTGACCAAAACCCGTACTTCGTGAGGAAAAACCCATGCAAATTGAAGCAATCGACTTTTATTACCTGTCCATGCCGCAAGTTTTGGATATTGGCGACGGTAGCCAGGATGCCTTGCTGGTTCGGGTGCAAGCCGGTGAATATGTTGGCTGGGGAGAATGTGAAGCTGCACCGCTAGTTTCTATCGCCAGCTTGGTTTGCCCCATGTCGCACAGCGCCTGCAAGCCGGTGCAAGCCTCGGTATTGGGTCAAGAACTCAATGACATTACCGACATCGACCGCATCGACAATCTGGTGCGTGAAAACAGCATGGACTTACTGCAAACCGACCACACATTGTCAGGCATTGATATGGCAATGTGGGATTTGATGGGCAAAAAGTTAAATACACCCGTCTACCAACTGCTGGGCTACAAGAAGAGCTACCCCAAAACACCGTATGCCTCGGTGTTATTTGGTGATACCCCGCAGGAGACCCTCGAAAAAGCGCGTCGAGTGCGAGCCGATGGCTACAAGGCCGCCAAATTTGGCTGGGGGCCTTTTGGGCGAGGCACCGTTGCAGAGGACGAAGACCAACTTCACGCCGCCCGCGAGGGGCTTGACCGAGACGGCATTTTGTTGGTTGATGTCGGCACGGTCTGGGGCGATGACGTTGATCGAGCCAGCCAGCGACTCAACGCTTTTCAAGAAACTCGCGTAACCTGGGTGGAAGAGCCGTTTGCTTCCGGCGCACTCGACTCATACCGAACACTGGCCTCTATGAGTGGTGATATCAAAATGGCGGGCGGTGAGGGTTGCCACAATTACTACATGGCCCAACATATGATTGATTACGCCGGACTTGGCTTTGTTCAAATTGACGCCGGCCGCATTGGGGGAATCAGCGTGTCTAAGCGGGTGGCCGATTATGCACATGCTAAAGGTGTTACCTATGTAAACCATACCTTTACGACCCATTTAGCCTTGAGCGCCTCTATTCAACCGTATGCCGGGCTTGAAGATGACACCATCTGTGAATATCCTGTTGAGCCAAAATCGCTGGCGCTGGATATGACTCAAACCCACATTGAACGCGATGACAATGGTCAGATTCATCTGCCGGAAGCGCCTGGATTGGGCATTGTGCCAGATTTGGAAGCGCTAAAAAAATATTTGGTTGAAGTTGAACTCAAAATCAACAACCAGGTCATTTACCAAACGCCCACTCTACCGGCAACGGCGTGATCGGAGCATCTTGATGAAAATCACACAAATCGAAACATATCCTGTTTGGGGTGGATACCGCAACTTTCTATTTGTAGTGATCGATACGGACGAAGGCATTTATGGCGTCGGCGAGGCCGGTATCACTGGTCGCGAACTGGCGGTGATTGGCGCAATTGAGCATTTCAAACCGCTGCTGATTGGTGAAGATCCGTCTCGAATTGAGCATATCTGGCAGTTACTTTTCAGAAGCGGCTTTTTTCCGGCCCAGCGTATTTTAACCGCCGCCATCTCCGCCATCGATATCGCCCTGTGGGACATCAAAGGCAAGGCATTAGGTGTGCCCATTTACGATCTGTTGGGCGGGCGCGTACGAGACAAAGTGGTCTGTTACCCGCATAACGTCAGCCATATCATGGATATTGAACCGGTGGTGGAGTCTTGCCTGCAAACTAAAGCCGAGGGCTGGAAATTTGTGCGGCTGGGCCTACCCAGCCAAGAGGATTTATTAGAGCCGAGGCAGGCCGTCCTGGCTTCTCTCAAACAGCTCCAAGCTGTTCGAGAGGCTGTTGGTGATGAAATTGAAATTGTGTTTGACGTGCATACCCGGCTCGACTTGCCCGATGCCCTCTGGCTCTGTCAGGAAGCCGGGCCGGTTCGCCTGTTTTTTATGGAAGACCCGCTTCGCTCGGAAAACCCAGACTCCTTCAAAACACTTCGGCCTCGTACAACAGTGCCACTGGCTGCCGGTGAACAGTTCAATTCAAAATGGGAGTTTCGGCAGTTGATAGAAGAGGAATGGATTGATTATGCTCGTATTGACCTGTGTATTGCTGGTGGCTTCACCGAGGCCAAAAAGATTACCGGCTGGTGCGAGACTCACTATATCAAGTTGGCGCTACACAATCCGCTGGGACCGGTGTCGTCCGCAGCCTGTTTGCAATTAAATTTAGCCAGTTCAAATTTTGGCGTACAGGAACAACCTAAAAAGCCGGGCACATCACTCTCGGATGTAGTGCCGGTGCAACCAGAGTGGGAAGATGGTTATCTACTGCCGCCAACTCGACCAGGCCTGGGTATCGGATTTGACCGCGATGCGGCTAAAAAACATCCTTTCCAAATGACGGAGCTACCCCACCTGCATCGGCTCGATGGATCATTCACAAATTGGTAAGCAATCGCCCAGATATACCGTGCTTTTGACCAAACTTCAACAAATTAGAAGTTACGCAGTTGGACAATAAATCAGGTGACAGTCACTGAAAACGGTAAAAAATAAGCAAGTTGGCGCATTTGAGCTTTGAATTCATCTCAAAAAGTGACTGTCACCTTTGAACTGCGTCACTCCTAAAATATATGTTATTTTTTAGTAGTTCTCGTATACAAAAATAGTCAATAAACATCGTGAAATGTTATCAATTTTTACAAATAAACCTATTCGTATACAATAAAGCAACTTTTCCAGCTTTGATCTCCCAGCATATCTCATCACACATCATTAACATCATTACTTAACAATTTATCCCCCGAAATAGGACAAATCCCTTACTATCTTCAGTAAAAAAGGTGGCATATTGAATTCATTAAGCCTAACAAAAGCAGAAACTGCATCAACAGACTCCGGGGACAAGGTAAACAAAATTATTGATTGCGATGTTCACCATATTTTACCTGGCTTTAACCACCTGCTGCCTTACCTGGACAAGCAGCATCTGCACCGAATTGAGCAGGCTATAAATTCAAAGGCAGAGGCCCGCAATAATTTTCAGATGCCGCGCCGGGCTTACTTTCATCCGTTTAGCACGGCCCGAGTTGATACAATGGATGATGATGGCACAAATCATGCAGCAAATCCAGAGCTGGTTAAAGAGGAGTTGTTAGATCGCTACGACATCGGCTATGCCATTTTGATGGGTAATGACCTGACAACCCTTTCCGGAATGCCGGACCCAGATCTGGCAGCAGGGATTGCCAAAGCTTACAACACCTGGACAGATGATGTCTGGATATCTTGCGACCCACGCTTCAAACATTCTATTTGGGTGGCACCCCAAGACCCGGCTCAGGCGGTCGAGGAAATTAACCGCTGGGGCAGCCATCCAGATGTGGTTCAGGTGGCCTTCTCTCAAATGGACATCCTGCTGGGTAAGCGCCACTATTGGCCTATTTACGAGGCCGCCGAACGCCACGGATTGCCGGTTGCCTTCCACGTAGGGGCCGAGTCTGCCGGTTTGAACGGGCCGCAGATTGCTGTGGGCGCACCAACCTATTATATCGAGTTGCAAACCGGTGTTGTATCGATTGGCATCAACAATGTCATCAGCCTAGTTTGTGAGGGGGTGTTTGAGCGATTTCCCCAACTCAAAGTTGTTTTTCTCGAATACGGTTTTACCTGGCTGCCGGGGCTGATGTGGCGGCTGGATCGAGAATGGACCTCGTTGCGGGCCGAGATACCGTGGGTTAAACAACCACCGAGTGAATACATTTTGGAGCACATGCGCTTTGGCTCGCAGCCCCTGGAGGTACCCAAACTGGAACATCTGCACCAAACACTCGAGATGATGTCGGCAGAGCGTACCATGATTTTTGCCACCGATTACCCTCACTGGGATTTTGACGATCCAGCCTACGTTCTCCAGCGACTACCCAAAGACATGCGCCAGGCTATTGCCACTGATAATGCCCGTGAACTATACGGCCTTTAACGTAACCAGCGAGAAATGCAATGACCAAAGGTAAGCGACACGTTATCTGCACTGTAGAAGAATTTCCGGAGGGGAGTCGCAAGATTGTCCAAATAGGCGGGCGGTCTATTGGCATCTTTAATGTTGTGGGACAATTTTATGCTGTTAGAAACCGCTGCCCTCATCAGGGTGGGCCGTTGTGCCAGGGAACAGTATCGGGTACTATGCTACCTTCCGGGCCAAAGAAATATGTTTACGGCCTGGAGGGCCGCATCCTCCGCTGCCCCTGGCACAGTTGGGAGTTTGACATCACCACCGGTCAAATGGTCTTTGTGCCCGAACCGATGCGGGTAAAAACTTACCGGGTAACCGTTGAGCCGCCATCACTCGAAACCTATGCTGTTGCTGTTGAGGAAAGCATGGTTGTTTTGTATGCGTAATCTATCACTAAGAAGAGGTTTTACCATTCATGAAAATTACCCAAGTAGAAGCACTTCATTTACGACTACCCGACGTCAATGACCGGGCAGACGGTACGCAGGATACCCTGATCGTTCGTGTTCATACCGATGCTGGCATCACCGGCATTGGTGAAGTCGACTCGTCGCCGCTAGTGGCTAAAGCCATTATCGAAGCGCCGATGTCTCATTTTATTGCCAAAGGTCTGGCTGAATGTGTTATCGGCGAGGATCCGCTGGAAATAGAGTTGCTGTGGCAAAAAATGTATCGCGGCTCCATCTTTTTTGGGCGTGGCGGCGCGGCCCAACAAGCCATCTCTGGCATCGATATCGCCCTGTGGGACATAGCCGGTAAATTTTACCAACAACCGGTTTACAAGCTGCTGGGCGGCGGGTTCAACAAGCGACTGCGGGCCTATGCCTCCATTTTGTTTGGCGACACCCCGGAAGAGACCTATGACATCGGCCGCCGCTGGATTGGCGAAGGTTTCACCGCCGTGAAATTTGGCTGGGGGCCGTTAGGCCAATCCGAAGAAAGCGACCTGGCGCACGTGCGTCAGGCCCGACGCGGCGTGGGCAACGAGGCCGAATTTATGATCGACGCCGGGCTGGCTTACGATGTTTCAACCGCTATTTGGCGGGCGCACCAGTTTGCCGAGTTCAGCCCCTACTGGTTTGAAGAGGCTCTGCACCCCGACGATTACGAAGGTTACGCCAAATTGGCTGCCAACTCGCCCATTCGGGTAGCCGCCGGTGAACAGGATGTCACGTTTGGCGGCTTTGAGCAACTGCTGGATTGTGGCCTGGATATTATTCAACCTGATGTAGCCCGGGTAGGCGGTATCACGAATATGCGTCGCATCGGCCAGTTGGCGGCACAGCGACACAAAATGTGCGTTAACCACTCTTACAAAACCGGGGTGAGCGTGGCCGCCTCGCTGCATATACTGGCAGCACTGCCCAACACCTATTGGCTGGAATACTGTGTGGAAGAAGGGCCACTACGGCAAAAGCTCACCCGCCAAACCTTCCCCTTAGATGCCGATGGCTTTGTCCCCGTTCCAGAAGAGCCAGGGTTGGGCGTTGAGTTGGATGAAGAGATTTTGGAGAAATATCTGGTTAAAGGATGATGAATTACACATTATCTAACACCCCATCATAACTGAAAATCACAAAGGAGTAGTCAATGTCATTTGACACCAGCAAATCGCAGGCCATTTTTGAAAAGGCCCTCAAATACATTCCCGGCGGAGTAAGCAGCACCAATCGTGTTACCAGCCCCAATCTGGTTTTTACCAAATCTCAGGGAGCCTATATTTATGATGCCGAAGGTCGCCGCTATATTGATTACCACGCCGGATTTGGCCCGCCCATTTTGGGTCACGCCCATCCCGAAGTTAACCGTCGCGTGGCCGAAACACTATCCCAGATGGATTTGGTTGGCATCGGGGTCAGTGAAATCGAGATACAATTGGCCCAAAAAATTGTGCAGCACATTCCCAGCGCCGATAAAGTAATGTTCAGTAACTCCGGCTCCGAGGCCACCTACTATGCCCTACGTGTGGCCCGGGCGGCCACGGGTCGCCAAAAAATAATCAAGTTCCAGGGTTGTTATCACGGCTGGCACGATGCCGTTTTGATGAACATCATCAGCCCCGCCGAAAAAATTGGCAAAAAAGATCCCGGCTCCGCTGGGATGTCGTCTGGTGTAGTTGATGATACCCTTGTGCTACCCTTTAATGATGTGGAGGAGTTTACCGAAACGATTGAAGCAGAGGGTAATCAAATCGCCGCCGTCATTTTGGAGATGATTCCACACAATATTGGCTGCGTGCTGCCTCGTCCGGAATTTTTGCAGGCACTGCGCAATCTGACTCAAAAACACGGTATTGTGCTGATTTTTGACGAAGTGATCACCGGCTTTCGGCACGGGCTGGGCGGTTATCAGGGTGTCGCCGGTGTCACCCCGGATTTGACCACCTTGGGCAAAGCCTTTGCCAATGGCTACCCGCTAGCCGCGCTGTGTGGGAAAGAAGATCTGATGGCCCACTGTGCCCCCGGTGGCGACGTGTTTTTCGCCGGTACGTACAACGGTCATCCGGTAGGTGTGGCGGCAGCGTTGGCTACTATCGAAATTCTGGAGCGGCCCGAAAGCTATACCCATATGTTTAGTTTAGGCGACCAGATGCGCGCCGGGCTGAAAGAAATCACCGCCCGGCACGGCATTGAGGCCACGGTGGCCGGTTTTGGCTCCGTCTTTTTAACTTATTTTATGTCTGGCCCTATCAACAATTACACCGACCTGCTGCGCAACGATGTAGACAAATTTGTAGCCTATCGCCGCAAAATGATTGAGCGCGGCATTTACAAGCTGCCAGTCAATCTCAAGCGCAATCACATCAGTCTGTCTCACACGCAGGCCGATATTGACCAAACGCTAGAAGCCGCCAATGCGGTGATGAAAGAGCTTAACTAAACCAGAAGGGATGTTTTTAATCAAAAATGAAAATCACCAAAGTCTCCACATTGGTAGTCAATGCCAATATGCGCAACTGGATTTTTGTAAAGGTAGAAACCGACCAACCCGGCTTATATGGTTGGGGTGAAGCCACCTTGGAGTGGAAAACCAAAACTGTGGTCGGCGCGGTTGAAGATATTAGTCGCTTTATCATTGGTCAGGATCCTCGCCGCATTGAGCATCTGTACCAAATGATGTACCGCCAGTATTTTTGGAAAGTCGGCATCGAAGGGATGAGCGCCATCAGTGGCATTGAGCAGGCTTTGTGGGATATTAAGGGCAAGCTGCTCAATGTACCGGTGTATGAATTGCTAGGTGGGCGGGTACGCGATAAGGTTCGCGTGTACAACCACATGGGTGGCGGCCAGATGAACGAAATGTACGAAAG
>Ga0210124_1000185_pt1 | contig 35870 bp, 26 predicted proteins | sample Muzzi_PWC_D2_FD_185554 | JGI IMG/M metagenome (GOLD analysis project Ga0210124, IMG submission 185554) | Wetland microbial communities from San Francisco Bay, California, USA, that impact long-term carbon sequestration - Muzzi_PWC_D2 (SPAdes) | ecosystem: Environmental > Aquatic > Marine >... | reverse complement strand
ACTGCTTCCTAAATTGGCCGGTTTTACAAACATAGGGTAGGTCAACGTTGATTCACACCCATTGATGATAGTTTCCGGGCCGGTTTGCCACCGGCTACGCAGAAAGACAAGATAAGGCACAAGCGGCAGGTTGTGAGCATCAAAAATCTTCTTGCAAATGGCCTTGTCCATACCTACGGCGCTGGCGGTGACACCTGCCCCCACATAGGGAACGCCAGCCAACTCCAAAAAGCCTTGTACCGTCCCATCCTCGCCAAACGGGCCGTGCAACACGGGAAAAACAACATCAAGTGGACCAGTTTTGGAAATGGGCAAGGTCAGTGAATTTTCGGAAGATATTTCATCATGGCTCATATGGTCTGCAATAACAGGGTGCCCGGCGCTTGCCTCCAGAAGTTGCCGGTGAATATCGCCACCAGTCAGCCATTGGCCCGTTTTGGTAATGCCAATCGGCACAACCTCGTATTTATCCTTATCCATCGCGTTCATGATACCTTTGGCCGACGCTAGACTAACTTCATGTTCGCCACTGCGCCCCCCAAAAAGAACACCAACCCGGATTTTTTTACCTTTATCTTTCGTCGAACTCACCAACCACCTCTATTTCGAGTTCCAACCTTACGCCAAATGTAGCTTCGACCGCTGCTTGAGCGATTTCAATCAATTTCATCATCTCTGTAGCCGTCGCGCCACCCAAATTTTGGAAAAAGTTCGCGTGAATGGGTGAAATCTGGGCCTGACCCACCCGATGGCCTTTCAGCCCTGCCGCCTCTATTAAACGACCAGCATAATCACCTGGTGGATTCTTGAACATGCTGCCCATCGTTGCACCGGGTGGCTGACTGTTTTTTCGACGCTCGTTATACGTGTTCATCCTCGCCTCAACCTCACTCGCAGAGGTTGAGATCATTCGGATTTCGGCCTGCAACACAATCCAATCCCTGTTTCGCCACGGCTGGCGTTTCAAGCGCGAACTGCGATAATCGTACTCAAACCAATTTACCGATTTCCAGACTCGTTCTCCATCTGGTGATAGCAGTTCGGCCCGTAGAAGGCTGGTTGCTATATCACTGCCATAAGCCCCGGCATTATTTGTCACTGCTCCTCCCACTGTGCCGGGAACCCCTACGGCCCACTCCAAGCCGCTCAAGCCCCGTTTAGCACAGCGACGGGCCAAACTTGGCAAAACCACCCCACTTTCTACTAACAACACTACATCACCTATAGCCTCCGAAGGTGGAAAATGAACCTGATTGGCCCGATTCTCTATCACCAGCCCTCGAATACCGGCCTCACTAATGAGCAAATTTGCTCCACCACCCAACATGAAAAGCGGAACCTGGTGTTGACAGGCCAGCTTTACAGCCTCTACCAACTCCTCTAGATTGACCACCGGCAGCCATATATCTGCCGGTCCCCCTAATCGAGAAGTGGTATGCCCGGAGAGCAACTCATTGCGGCGTGGTCTATCACCAAACGATACCGCTAAATCAGCCACAAATGATTCGAGCTTGCTAGAGTCACGCTCCCCCATAGCCACATCAGGCCGCGTTAGACACTCGGCTGTCAAGCTCATTGAGCTTGGCAACAATCCGGCGCACCTTTGCTTGCCGGGCTGCTCGTTGTTTTGTTAAGGCTCTAAAGCGGGTGGCTTCTGCTTGCTCTGCGGGAGTCAGAATCGACGGGATTTTGGATTTTGGATTTTGGATTTTGGATTCTTTCCCATTCGCTTTAGATTTTTGCTTTATCACTGATTTCTTTTTGCTTTTGACCAATTTCAATGTTGGGTTGGTCATTGATTACTCCTTGTATAAATTAAGACTGGAGTGCGGAATTTATTCCGCGATTTTGGAGTCTAGCAGACTAAAGTCTGCACTCCAGATTTATGATACCGCACGCAGTCTCTCTAAAACCCACTCTCCAATTTGATAGCCATCGCCTGCGCCTAACGTGATGAGTACGCTGGGTGGGGTCAGGTGGGTTAATAAATAATCGGTTGCTTCAGTTAATGATCCGATATAATGGGCATCTGGGTGCGTCATTTGTTTAACAATATCCTGACTGCTGATTAGACCTTCATCACGTTCGCGTGAGGCATAAATATCGACAATAATGACATGGTCGGCATCGCTAAAAGCCTGGACAAATCCATCGAATAATGAAAGGGTACGGCTAAAGGTATGAGGCTGAAAAACGGCCCAAATAGGGCGCTCTCCAAACCGGGTACAAGCCGCTGCCAACGTTGCTCTAATCTCGGTAGGGTGATGGGCATAATCATCAATGATGATGATGCCATTGACCTCCCCTTTCACCTCAAAGCGACGGCCTACTCCCTGGAATTGGCTCAAAATTTCAGCCGCTTGAGACAAATCAACGCCCTGGTTTTCAGCAATAATTAAGGCCGCCAGCGCATTAGAAACATTATGAAATCCCGGCACGGCCAGCGATACCGTCACTTCTAGTTGGTCGGAAGCATGGGGATGTACAACCCTAAAATCATATCCGCCTCGTTTATTTGGCCGAAGGTCAATCGCCTGCCAATCATTACTGCTTTCCAGGCCATAGGTCATCACTTGAGCCTTACTATGCTGGATAACCTCCGCCACACCGGGCGCATCACCGCAGCTGATAACCAGACCATCCGGCGGGACAAGTTGGACAAAATCGACAAAAGCGCGGCTTAAATCCTGAAAGGTAGGAAATATGTCGGGATGGTCCCACTCCACAATCGTTATAACGGCTATCCCAGGGCGTAAGCCCAGAAAGGTATGGTCATATTCATCGGCCTCGATAACAAAGGCCCGCCCTTGACCATGAGCAGCATTAGTGTTCATTTGAGGCACAAAGCCCCCTACAATAAAGGTAGGCTGCTGCCCTGCCTCCTCTAATAGAAAAGCGGTCATGGCCGTGGTGGTTGTTTTGCCATGCGTCCCGGCAACGGCAATCCCCACTTGACCTTGCATCATTTGCCCCAACCATTCGGCTCTCTTTTTTATAGTCAGGCCGCGCTGATGAGCTTCGATAAGTTCGGGGTTATCCGCTGCAATCGCCGATGAAACAATAACCACATCCAGGTTATTTGCCAGATTTTCCGCCCGATGCCCAATAAAAACGGTTGCTCCCATTTTAGTCAAACGATTGGTAGCAGGTGAGGCTTGAATATCGGAGCCGGAAACTTGATATTTTTGTTGTAAAAGTACAGTGGCAATGGCGGATAAGCCTGCCCCACCAATACCAATTAAGTGAACACTTGACATAATCTAAATAATTAAAAGCAAATGGTCAATGATAGCTTGATTTGACACGTCATAAATACCATCTCTCACCTACTCGACAATTCGAACCGGCGTTACAGGAGGCACTGGTTGTACCCGCTGTGGTGGGGGTGGTATCTTATAAAAAGGTGGTACTTTAGCTTGTAACTTTCTGCCATCCCTATTAGACGCAACCCCAACCCTGGTTCTAAAAACCGAAAACAGGAATAAAAGGCCAACAGCTATCGCTACCCAAGGAATCATACTATCTAATATGGTAACATTGGGTAATCCAACCGCTTGAATAGAAACATCAGAGGCCGGAGGGCCAAACGAGCTACCACCAACTATCGTGATATGGGCAGTGGAAACTGTTTGGCCTGGCAGGGCGCGTCCATCCAAATACTCTCTGACCAGGCTCATAATAAGAAATCCATTGACCCCGCCTATAATACCCCCCATCACTTTTCCGAGCAATGTCGGTTCATTTCCTAGACTATTCCGGCTAAATAGGATAGCTCCTCCAACTACCAACACTAAGATTGTCAACCATGTCCCAGGCGTAGTGGCATCGAATTGAAAAGGGCCACCATTGGTGCTAACTGCGAAAGCTGATTCGATACCATTACTGAGGGTTGGGGTAATTGAGTCTGGTATGACACTCCAAACTGTAGAGATAAGGCTATTAATAAGATCAATAAAAGTTCCGGCCCAACTGGGATTTTGCAAGAAAAAGATAAGTACCACCAAAATTATGGTGGTTACAGCCTCTTTCCACCACCCTCTAGAAAAACCGGAGATAGCAAAATAGCCAATAACAATATAAGCGACAACCATCCAATTGATTTCCATAATTGCTCACCCCACAATCCGCTAACTTACTTTTTTTGCGGTGGCGCCACAGCCATTAGCTTATACCCATACGGCACTTTGTAATCTATTCTTCTGAAGCCCCTGTTACTATGTAGCCCAACGCGATTATTCAAGACCGCCAGGAAGATTAAAAGGCCGCCACCAATAATTATCCAGGGCAGGAAACTATCAAGGATAGTAAAGCTAGGTACCTCTACCGCCCGAATCGCCACCCCCGATGAGGCTATGCCAACAGAACCTCCTCCGGCCGGAGCAATCTCTGTGAGAAGGCCGCCAGGCAAATTACGTCCATCTAAGTACTCTCTTATCAGGTTCATAATGAGAAAACCATTCAAGCCGCCAATTAATCCTCCCAAAACACTACCCGTAGGGGTTGGCGCATAACGTATACCCGATTGTATAATTCCACCCGGCAGCGTTGTCCGACCAAATATTGTGGCCACGGCAATAACCAATATCAGTATAATTAACCATGTACTCGCATCGCCGGCATTAGCTTGTATCGCGGCACCGCTTGTGTCAACACCTAACGCATTATTCAGGGTAGCATTAACTGTAGGAAGCAAAGAATTTGGGATAAAGGTCCACACTGCGGCCAGAATACGATTGAGGGTTTCAATCACAAGTTCAGCCGCGGTAGGGTTTTTTAACAAAAATACAAGTATGGCTAACAGCACCGTTGTTACTGCCTCCTTCCACCACCCCTTAAAAAAGCCAGAAAGCGCAAAAAGGCCGATAACAAAGTAGGTTAGCACCGTCCAGTTAATTTCCATAACGCTTCACCTCCAAAATCTCTTGAGCCAAACGAGTCGCAGCGTCGGGTTTGGCTAAACTTCTGCAGGCATTGCCCATTGCCTGTAATCTTTCTTTATCTGCGATTAAGTTAATAACAATTTCCTTTAGGTCTCGCTTCAAATCAGCATTATCAACAGTTACTGCTGCCTGGTGCCGTGCCAAATAATCCGCATTCAACGCTTGATGCCCTCCGGCAATAGGGAGTGGCACCAGCACTGAGGGGAGGCCAATCGCCGGATACTCACCAAGCACAGCAGCCCCAGCTCTCGAAATTACCAAATCAGTCGCCACCAGAGCCGTGGTCATCTCCTCGTGTAAATAAGCCGATACGTGATACCGCGCTTGAAGCTCCGGCGACAACTCGGCCCGGCGCGCGCTGACCCAGCTTTCATCAAGTTTGCCGCTAATGTGAACCACTTGACATACCTCAAGATAAGCTTCAATCTGGCTTGTTACTGCTTGATTTATACTACGCGCCCCCTGGCTACCACCAAAGACCAGTAGCACCGGTAACGCCTCATCAAGCCCCAACTGCCGACGCGCAGTCACTTTGCTAGTCTCATCAATTGGGCCGGTCAGCAACTCGGCTCTAACGGGATATCCTGTAACAACTGATAGCCCAGATTTAAAGAATTCACACGTCTCAGCGGTGGTGACAGCCACCCGGCTGGCAAAGCGAGCTAAAAATCTTATCGCTAACCCTGGTTCGATATCTGGCAAATAGATGATAACCGGTACACCGGCTCGCCATGCGGCTAATGTAACTGGAACACAGACATAACCACCCGTAATAAACAAAACATCGGGCTGAAAGCGTTGAATAATGTGCCAGCTTTGGCGATACCCTTGGCTTAACAGCCACAAGCTGGCTAAAGCAGCCAATGGATTTTTGCCTCGCAGACCAGCCGCCGGAATTAATTCGATTTTTAACCCAGCCCGTTCAACCAGGGCTTGTTCCATACCATTGATACTGCCCACCCAGAGCATCTCCAGGTGAGAATCTCTCTCAGCGTGCTGCTGGCTTAGGTTTTGTACCGCGGCCAACGCCGGGTATACGTGCCCCCCGGTTCCGCCGCCGGAGACGATTAATTTCACGATCTTCCTCTTTTTCTTGCGGGTTGGGAGGTTTTGTTCGGCGGGAAATAGCCAACAATAGTCCAATACTGGCCATACTGACCACAAGAGATGAGCCACCAAAGCTAATCAGCGGCAAGGGTATACCCGTAAAGGGCAAACTCGCCGTGACAACCCCGATATTTACCAATGCTTGAAAAATGAGGGTACAGGTAATCCCCGAAGCCAGTACGGTGCCAAAAGAGTCGACGGAGGCCAAAGCAATCCGAAAGCCACGGTAGCCTAAAAAAGCAAACAAGCCGAGTACAATCAGGCCGCCAATTAAGCCCAACTCCTCACCCAAAATAGCGAATATCCCATCCGTATGAGAGGCAGGAATATAACCAAATTTCTGGCGGCTGGCCCCCAAGCCTAAACCGGTCAATCCACCAGATCCCAGAGCAATTAAAATTTGTCGAATCTGGTAACTGTCACCCAAGGGATCACCACTAAGTGGGTCTAAAAAAGTGGTAATCCGAGCCAAACGATATGATGAGCGGGTTATTAACAGAAAGAGCGTTCCGCCCCCCAAAATACCACTCATTATTATCTGCCATAAATTGCCACCGGCAATAAAAAACATCGCCAGAGAAGTAACCCCAATAAGAATGGCCGTACTCAAATCTCGCTGGAGAACAATTAATCCGGTAATTAGTCCTAATAAAATGGCAAAAGGAATCAGACCATAACTCACCTTGCGAATTTGTTCCCCTTTTGATGACAACCAGTCGGCGATGTAGATAACTATGGCTAGTTTACTAAATTCCGATGGTTGAATGGAGCCATTAACCAGCCAGCGCTGTCCGCCAAAGCGTACCTCACCAACCAGTAGCACCAACCCCAACAATAACAAGGTAAAAGCCATAATTGGAATAGAAAAGCGTCGCCAGGTGTGATACTCAATATGAGCAAACACAACCAAAACTAATGTACCTAAGCCCATCCACAAAAGCTGGCGAATGAAATAGTAAGTCGCTTGACCATGCTCTTGATATCCCAAGGCAAATGTGGCGCTATAAATCATCATCAGCCCCACAATAAGCAAAGCTACCATAGCGATGACTAACAGATAATCAAACTTGTGTTGTTCTTCAGATTTTGATTCGCCCATAAATTTATGATTTTAATATTTACAATTGCATTACAAACTCTTTAAATTGCTCACCACGTTCAGCAAAGCTACGAAAGGCATCAAAACTGGCACAACCAGGCGAGAGCAAAACCACATCACCAGGATGGGCAATTTGCACTGCCAACTGAACAGCTTCCTCCATATCCGAACATCGATGAACAGCCAACTTTGATTGAACAATTTCATGCCGAACATGCTCAATTGCCCTGGCAATTATTTCAGTTGCTTCCCCAAAGAGGATCACGTCGTGTACTTTGTGAAGCATCAAGCGGGCTACGTCTTCCCAGGGTAAATGTTTATCACGACCACCTGCCAATAAAACAATTGGCTCACTAAAAGAGTGCAAAGCGGCAGTTAATCGTTCCGGGCTAGTGGCAATACTATCATCATAATAAAAAGCACCGTTGTATTCTCTCACCAACTGCAAGCGATGCTCTACCCCGGTAAAGGTAGTAATTACCTGGTGCATGGTCTCTATTGAGACTCCCACCTCTCTGGCCATCAAACAAGCGGCCAAAATATTACTCAGATTGTGCAAGCCACGCAGTTTTATCTCTTGCCTGCTCGCCAATGTGTGCGGTGTACCATCTTGGTCAAATAAAACAAGCACATCATGCAAAATGCCTGCCCCGCCCCGCATTTGGGCTTCGGTACTGAACCAACGAGTGTTGAAACCAAATTGATTACCAATTGTCCGAGTCATATCATTATCCAGGTTCATAATGAGGACTCTCTGGCCGGTTTGATAGTCGATGATGGCTCGCTTAGCCCGGATATAATGCTTCATATTAGGGTGGCGGTCGAGATGGTTCGGCGTAATATTGAGAATGGCACTGATTGGTGGGCTCCAATTGTCAAGCAAAGCAGCCAATTGCTGGGGGTTAGCAGAAGGCAAAGCATTTATATCAACCCCTTGGTTAAGCCGAGCATGAAAATATTCCAACTGGAAACTGCTCAACTCCATGACAACGGCGTCGTCAGGCCCAATCTCATCCACCACTGCAATAAGTGGGCGGCCAATATTGCCCCCTAGCCAGGTCTTTCTGCCATCGGCTTCCAATATCTTGCTCAAGATAGTTGTGGTTGTGGTTTTACCACTAGAACCCGTGACTGCCAGAATAGGGGCCGGACAAAGATGGCAAAACAACCTGCTTTCTGTGCTCAACGGAATTTGGCGAGCACTGGCCTCTTGTAAGAATGGGATTTCTAAAGGTACGCCAGGACTAACAAATAAGATATCAACCTCATCTAACAAGGATAGGGGATGCTCCCCAAGCACCAGCGAAACCCCGGCCTCTTCTAAAGCGGTCGTTTCAGCTTTCAACTCTTCTGCGGTCTTTAAATCGGTCGCGGTGATAGTTAGCCCGTGTTTAGCCAAGTAGGCAGCCAAAGCTTGCCCTTCTCGGCCTAAGCCAACAATCAATATACGCAAACCCGATAGCATACTGATATCTGTCATAATCTTGGTCTTCCGACAAGCACTACAATACTGGGTCAACCATTCTCTGACGGATGACTCAAGTTGGTTAGATTAGCAAGCTATTATTTTATCAAGCCGCCAGTTCTTGAGCCCAGATCATTTCGGCCTCTTGTTCAGGAATAAGCAGATTGTCATCCAGAATAGCTCGGACAACCTCATCTAACGTATTCAAGAGAACCCCGGCTTTATTCCGATAGTGGCGAACGCCCCGAGTTAAGTCTTCATCAATACGGGCCACCAGTTCCAAGGCAGCATAGTAGGTTGCTTCTTGCTCGGTGACTTTAGAAGTTTTAACCAACTCTGGATATGTCCGGGTAGCCTTGTGATTATGATTTAAGACTTGTGTTTGAGCATGTTCCATTTTTTATAATCCTCCCTGATTGAGAAATTAATAGATTTAGTTAATGGTTGTCTGACCTTTTTATCGAACCGTTCCTGTTGCCAGTTTCAAATTAAGGCCAAAGCGATTCCCAACATTGCCGACAAAATCCCAATGAGCCAGAAACGTTGGGTGATATGGGTCTCAGACCAGCCAAGTAGTTCAAAATGGTTGTGAAGCGGACTCATCTTGAATAGGCGCTTACCTCCTGTCATCTTAAAATAAGCTACTTGCAATATCACCGAGATTGCCTCGGCCATAAAAACGAACCCTACCACGGGTAAGAGTAACCACTGTCCAGTCATTAAAGCCACTACAGCCAGGGTGGCTCCAACTGCCAAAGAACCGACATCGCCCATAAAAAGTTCGGCCGGATGGGCGTTGTACCAAAGAAAGGCCAACAACGCGCCCACAACGGTGAAAACAAAGGCAACTAACCATATTTGTCCCTGCAAAAAGGCAATGACCCCATAAGCAGTGAAAGCGACGGCGGCAATACTGCCCGCCAGACCATCCAAACCATCCGTCAGGTTAACGGCATTCGATGTTCCGACAATGATGAACATGGCAACCGGAATGTAAAGCAACCCTATATCTATCTTCTCTTGAATCCCTGGGATGGCGATACTCCGTAATTCCAGGACATAGTGCAGAAAAAGCGCTGTTGCTAGAGAAAAGACCCCTTGCCACAACAACTTGTACCTGCCTAAAAGACCCGAGGGAATAACCTTTATCCCCATCAAATCGTCAACAGCGCCCAAAGTACCAAAGGTGATCATCACCCCTATTGGGACTAAGATAGATTGGCCGATTAAGTTAAATCCCAACAAGTTCGCAATATTCAACACGCCGGTAATTACCAATATCGGAATTAAGATCATCAAACCACCCATTGTAGGTGTACCTGTTTTTACTTGATGAGTACTTGGTTGTTCAATTCGAATTCGCTTTCCAAGTTTCAAGTGTTTTAACAGGTTAATTAACGGACGTCCCCAAATTACAGCCAGCAAAAACGAGATGGTTCCTAAGGTCAGCGAGTACGCCATTGTCCGATTGCCTTTGCGGTCTTTACGGTTAGGAAAACTAAACCTGATTTGCTTTGGGCTGGGTTGGGCCGTTATGCTTAACCGCTAAAGACGATACGATTTCCCCCATATTTTGCGAGTTAGAACCCTTAATTAAAACAACATTTTCTGGTTCCAAAATCTTTCTTAGATAATCGATTGCTATCTGGTTATTTTCCAATTCCATAATTGAAGCGGAATCCAAGCCACAGGTTTGAGCCTCCTCAGCAATGAATCTGGCCCGTAGCCCAATGACAATCAACAGATCAACGATATCAGCAGCGCGACAGCCAGCCTTGCGATGCCCCTCCTCCTCAAGGCTGCCCAATTCCATCATATCGCCCAAAACAGCGATTTTTTTAGTTGCAGCCAGGTCATCGAGTAAGTTCAGGGCGGCAATTGTTGAGGCAGGGCTGGCGTTATAAGTATCATCCAGCAACGTTGATTTATTAGGGCCTGCCACCGCAACCAGACGCAATTGGGCAGAATCGGGTAAGGACTGTAACCCGACAATAATTTCTTCCCAAACCAAACCTTCGGCCAGGCCCACCAGCGCGGCTCTTAGAGCCGTATGGACGCTGTGCCGCCCCAACAAAGGCACTCGAGCATGAATAGCCTCATCTTGATAATGAAACACAAAACGAATACCCTCTAATCCAGCGCTGGCAACATCACTGGCCCATAAATCGGCTTCGGGCGACAGACCATAGGTAAAAACGCGAGCATCTGTTTTATCGGCCATCACCATGACCTGGGGGTCATCGTTGTTTAGTATCGCTACTCCCCCTGTTTCGGGTTCTAATTCAGAGTCGGATTGTGCCGGTAAGGACTGCACCAATTCCGATTTGGCCTGGACAATGCGCTCTATAGTCCCTAGCCGCTCAAGATGAACGGGTTCAATATTTGTTACGACCCCAACTTGTGGACGGGCAATTTTACAGAGCAACTCAATTTCGCCCAGAGCGTACGTGCCCATCTCCAATACAACTCTCTCGTAATCAGGCTTGAGTTTAAGTAACGTTAAGGGCAAGCCAATCTCGTTGTTGTAATTCCCTTCACTTTTCAAGGTATTGAAACGCATTGACAAGACCGTCCAGATCAACTCTTTGGTGGTACTTTTTCCAACACTACCAGTAACGGCTATGACACGTGGCTCAAATTTACTTCGCCAGAATGCAGCCAAATGTTGCAATCCCTTTAGGGTATCATCAACCTGGATACAAAGCGGCAAATTATTGATGGCCGATAACAACTGTTCCTGATTAATTTGACCGACTCTAATCGTTTGCCCTTGGTCATACGGGGCGACTGGTTGCTGAATGATAGCAGCGATAGCGCCCTGTTGGAGTGCCTGCTTTACAAAATGATGCCCATCGGTGCTTTCACCGGGCAAAGCTACAAAAATCGAATCCGTTTTGGCCTGACGAGAATCGATAACCACCTCGCTAATCGCTTGCGGAGCCTCTATTCTATTATCGGTTAAGCCTTCAATAACGTCGGCCAATGTTAAGTTCAATTATCAATTACCAATTATCAATAAAGTCCAGTTTTAGGGCTTCCAAAAACCCTCAATTATACCCACAGTACTCTCTGTTTTGTTCATTGTTCATTGTTCATTGCTAATTTCTCATTGCTAAACGAACGTTGTCTGGTGGGATATCCAGCAGGACGACCAACTGTTCAGTAATTCGCTTAAAAGTTGGTGCCGCTGTTTCACTCCCCCACTTGGAAGAGGTAGGCCGGTCAATAATTACCAGTACCAAAAGCTGTGGGTCATCAACAGGCAGATAGCCTACAAAGGAAGCTAGAGTTAAGGTTGGATGATAGCCACCGGGTATCGGAATTTGAGCCGTCCCTGTTTTGCCTGCCACCTGATAACCTGGTATAAGCGCCTGAGAATTAGCCCGCTCCAAAGCATCAACCAGCATATGAGTCAAAGTTGTTGCTGTTTCTTCTGATATAGCCCGCCGAACAATAGTTGGCTTCACTTGAACCATTCGCTCGCCATCTACAATATGCTGCACAACATATGGTTTCATTAAAAGGCCATCATTGGCAACGGCAGCCACCCCGGAGGCTATCTGAACCGGAGTTACGGCAATACCCTGTCCAAAGGAGTTTGTACCCAAGTCACTGGCATGCCAGGTCGCATCTTTTGGTGTCTTTAAGGTGCCAGGGCCTTCATTCTCGACATCAATTTCTGTTAAATTGCCAAAGCCAAAACGTTTTACATAGGTGTAAAAACGCTCTTTGCCCAAGCCCACAGCCACTTGAGCTACGCCTACATTCAAACTTTTCGCCAACACATCCGTCATATCTACGGTGCCATGCCCTTGTCGGTCCCAGTTATAAAGAACGCGCCCGCCAACCTCAATCGACCCACCATCATAGATAGTTCCTTCTGGGCCAACTACCCCGGCATCTAAACCGGCAGCCATGGTGATAATCTTAAAAACAGAGCCTGGTTCATATTGTTCGCTAACTGTTGGGTCGGTAAAAAACCGGTCATCGCTAGTACTATATCTATTAGGGTCATAAGTGGGATAGCTGGCCATCCCTAAAATAGCGCCAGTTCGCGGATTCAAAACAACGACAGACCCTCCCTGTGCCTCATATTGCTTAATAGCCTGTTCAAGCTCGCGCTGAATCAGATATTGAATACTTCTATCAATGGTCAGATAAAGAGTGGCCCCACTTAATGGCGGGATAAAATGGCTGGCCCCCAAAGGAATAAGGTCGCCAAAGGGGCTGCGTTCACCGGCCTGTAAGCCCGGCTTGCCTTTTAGCATATTGTTGTAATATCCTTCTACGCCATAAAAGCCATCACCGTTTGTATTGACAAAGCCAATCAGATGCGACCCTAACTCTCCCTCAGGATAGACACGCTTGGTTTGGGGTTCTATCTGCAACCCGAGTATATCCCACCCAAAAATAGTCTCCGCCACCGGTTGTGAAACACCAGTGGCAATTGGAACCCACAGTTTATCGCCAGTTAGGTTCTGCAAAGTTTCGTCACGTGGTAAGTTAAGTAATTTATGCAAGCGATCAGCCACATCTTGGGGGTCACTAATAAGTTCCGGGCTAGCCGAAATATCATACTCGACTAAATCGGACGCCAATAAATATCCGTTTCGGTCACGAATTTCGCCACGCCGAGATGGAATAATTAATTCATCTTGATGTTCGGCTTCGGCCCAGGCCACAAAGCGATGGTGCTCTATCACCTGCCAGCGTACTAGCTGACCAATCAAGACCAGAGCAGCCGCACACATTATGGCCATTACTGTATAAATTCTGTACTTTGCATTATCCATAGCAAAACTAGACAATTATTAATTGTGAATTGCCGAAGCTAACGAATTGTAAATGAGAACAATAATGCTGCATCGACTAACACAAGGCGTAGGGATTAGGTAAATTTTTAGAAAATAGATGGTACTCATCTTAAACAGCTTACGGCAAAGCTAAAGTCTTTATTAACCATTAAAAACCTTCGGCAATTCATTATTCATAATTACTTACTTCTCAAGCCAAGCAGCCAAGGCATCCAATTTTTCAACCCACCAACCAGCAGGTTCAACTTCATCAATGTAGATATCGGTATCATAATCCACCTGGACAAGACCATATCCAGCCTCGGTTGGTTCTGCGGGAGTCGGATAATTTGCCACTGGCAGGTACTTAATATCCGTTGCTGGACCAAAGCCAAGTTCACGGGCACGGGTCTCAACGCGAGATATGGCTTCTAGTTCGGCAATCTCCAATACAAGCCCCGCATTTTGATTATTAAGCCGGTCAAGTTCCACCCGTAAGGCATCAATGCGATAGCTAGTTGCGGTAACGGCGCTGGCCTGGGTAAGATATAACCAGCCCACCAGACTAAAGATGGCCAAAATCAGCAAGAAACCCAGAGCGGCCTTACTATCCAACCGCCACGGAATCTGGCGAATGACATTTTCCGGTCGAAGGCTAATCATAGTATTACTTGACATAATATTATTCCTCTTTTAACTCAATAACCCGCAGCTTTGCGCTACGGGCCTTGGGATTTGCATCTATCTCTGCGAAACTAGGAGTTATCGGTTTTTTGGTTATAATATTTACAGTTGCTTTATGTCCACAGGTACAGATGGGATATTCGGGTGGACAGATACAATCCTGAGATTCACGCTTGAAATATTGTTTTACAATTCTATCTTCTAAAGAATTAAAGCTGATAACAGCCAGTCGTCCGCCAGGCTTGAGCGATTCAATAGCCTGGGGCAAGACCCGTTCTAAAGCGCCGAGTTCATCATTGACAGCGACCCGGAGCGCTTGAAAGGTACGGGTGGCCGGATGAATCTTACGTTTGCTGCGTCTGTGGCCGCGCTTGGCGGCAGTGGCCTTAACAACGATATCGGCCAGCTCTACGGTCCGGGTGATGGGACGAGCCCTAACAATGGCGCTGGCAATCCGGCGGCTCTGAGGCTCTTCGCCATATTGGTAAATCAGGTCAGCCAACTCTTTTGCCGAGAGGTTGTTGACCAGTTCAACCGCCGCTTGCTTTGCCGCAGGGTTCATCCGCATATCGAGCGGGCCGTCTAGCTGAAAAGAGAAACCTCGTTCTGGCTGCTCAAGCTGCATCGACGAGACGCCTAAATCGAGCACAACACCATCGGCTGGGGGGATATGATAGCGTCTGACCATATCACCCAACCGATCAAAATTAGACTGAAGGAGGTGAACTCTCTCACCAAACTCCGCTAACTGATGAGCGGCAATTTCCAGAGCTTTACTATCCTGGTCAAAACCAAATACTTGCCCATCCGGAGCTGATGCAGTCAAGATAGCGGCGGTATGGCCGCCTGCCCCCACCGTTCCATCGATATAGATGGCGCCGGATCGTGGTTGTAAGGCATTTATAATTTCTTGTAAAAGAACTGGTATGTGCATCTGCTCTTGACACAAGTTGCGCATCACGTATCAAGAAGCATAGGTTGGGTAAAACTCAATACCTGATACACAACTCCAAAAATTGATTCTTAAATTTCAAATCCCAACTCATGCAATTGAGCCACAATGGCTTCAGGGTCTTCTTCCACCTTAGAAAAGACTTCGGTCCAGGTATCTGGTTTCCAAATTTCTACCCGATTCATCACCCCAATAACCGTGGCCTCACTTTGGATGTCGGCATACTCACGCAGATTTTGGGGAATGATGACTCGCCCTTGACGGTCGGGAATGGAGTCAAAAGCGCTGGAAAACATAAAACGGACAAAATTTCGGACGGCCCGATTGGTGGAGGGTTGTTGGGAAATCTTCTCAGCTAACTTTTCCCACTCGTAGCGAGGGTAGGCCCACAAGCAGCCATCTAACCCGCGCGTGATAACAACCCCGCCCTCGAGTTCTTCTCGAAATTTAGCCGGAATTGTCAAGCGTCCTTTATCATCAATCGTATGCGAGAACTCGCCAACAAACATGTGGTATACACCCCTTGGGCGGGGGTGGGGCATTCTCTCCCACTAGAAGGCTTAGAACACCTGTTCTAAACCCATTTCTCCCCACTTTCCCCCACGACACCCCACATTATATCTTATTTTCCCCCACCTGTCTAGTTGACATATGATTTTTTAAGGTCGGGGCTAGTTGAATCTGGGCCTCGAGCCTATCTTGCTGGTCAAATCGCCAAAATTTAAGGAAGCCAAGCGGTTGCCTTTGCCCCTGAAATTGAAGTGGACTATAATGGGCCACTTTGGTTATAACTGAGGCTGGATTAGAATCGGGTTGTTTAGGATGACAATAATCGTACCTGCGGCAAGCTGTTAGCTTGTCCCACTACCAGTGAGCAAACTAAAGTTCGTTCTACAAGTCTTATTTTCAGAGGAGAAACTAAGTGCGAGCATTAATTACAGGCATCACCGGCTTTGCCGGGGGACACCTGGCACAAATTTTGCAGGAGCGTGGTGATGAGGTCTTTGGCGTGGCTCACGATAAAGGTCACGGTTTGAGCCATTTGAGCCAACCCGTAACCCCTGTAATCGTCGACCTGCGTGACTCAAACGCGGTTGACAATTTATTAAATGATGTTCAGCCAGATGCGATTTACCATTTGGCCGGGCAAGCCTTTGTACCAACCGCCTGGGCCGACCCCTGGTCGACAATAGAAAATAACATTCGTCCCCAGTTAAATATCTTGGGGGTCATGATCAAGCAAAAATCTAAGGCTCGCCTGTTGGTGGTGGCTTCTAATGAAGTCTATGGGCACGTACCAGACGACCAGTTGCCGGTAAAAGAAGATTGCCCCATGCGCCCTGATAATCCTTATGGCGTAAGCAAGGTGGCGCAAGATGTATTGGCCCTACAATATCATTTGAGTCATGGTGTTGATGTGTTACGCATCCGGGCCTTTAACCATATTGGGCCGCGCCAGAGTCCATTTTTTGTGGCCGCCTCTTTCGCCAAGCAGATTGCCGAGATTGAAGCCGGACTGAGTGAACCCATCCTTCGGGTGGGCAACCTGGAAGCCCAACGAGATTTTACGGATGTTAACGACGTTATGCGGGCTTATGCCTTGTTAGTAGAACATGGGAAACCGGGCGAAGCCTACAATGTTGGCACAGGACGAGCTTTGTCCATTGACTATCTATTAGAAGTCTTGCTGAGCTACACCAAAATAGAAATTCGTATTGAACAAGACCCCGCTCGTCTACGCCCTTCCGACGTGCCTATTATCTATGCCGATAATACCAAACTACGCAGCGAGACCGGCTGGGAACCCACCCATAAATTTGAAGACAGCCTGCAACGCGTGCTTGATTACTGGCGAGGGGAAGTTAAGAAAAGGCAGTAGGATAGTTATGTGAGTTTAGCGAGTTTAGTGAGTTCAGGATATCCGCCGAATGTAAAAGATAACTCACCAAACTCCTGAACTCATACAGCTCACCAAACTATTTCTTAGGAGAGTTTTTATGAGTCGTAAAACCGCCCTAATTACGGGTATTACGGGCCAGGATGGTTCTTATTTAGCTGAATTTCTGTTAGAAAAAGATTACAAGGTAATCGGCATGGTGCGCCGGAGTAGCACCGTAAATTTTGATCGTATTGCCCACCTGCAAGAAGTGGAAAACCTGGAAATTGTTCAGGGTGATTTGCTCGATCAGATGTCGCTGATACATCTATTGAATGACTATCAGCCGGACGAGGTTTATAATCTGGCGGCCCAATCATTTGTGCCAACCTCCTGGATACAGCCGGTACTGACCGGCGAATTTACCGCCTTGGGCGTGACTCGTGTGTTAGATGCGGTCCGCATTGTCAACCCTAAAATTCGTTTCTACCAGGCCTCATCCAGCGAAATGTTTGGCAAAGTAGTTGAGGTTCCACAAAAAGAGAGTACCCCCTTTTATCCACGCAGCCCTTATGGTGTAGCCAAAGTCTATGGTCATTGGATTACGGTGAACTACAGGGAAAGTTATGACCTCTTTGCCTGTTCGGGGATATTGTTCAACCATGAAAGCCCTCGCCGGGGGTTGGAGTTTGTGACGCATAAAGTGACCCATGCCGCCGCCCGAATCAAGCTGGGTTTGCAGAAAGAGGTTCGGTTGGGCAACCTGGAGGCCCAACGGGATTGGGGCTATGCCGGTGATTACGTCCAGGCCATGTGGTTGATGTTACAGAAAGACAAACCGGATGATTATGTTATTGCGACCGGCGAAACCCATTCGGTACGTGAGTTGTGCCGGGTCGCTTTTGCTCACCTCGATTTGAATTACGAGGATCACGTTGTGGTCGATGAAAAATTTTATCGCCCGGCCGAGGTTGATTTGCTTATCGGGGATGCTTCTAAAGCGCATGCTCGACTGGGTTGGGAACCTATGGTGGATTTTGAGGGTTTAATCAAACTAATGGTGGATGCCGATTTAGAAGCAATCAAGGCCGAAAGACATTCCTTGCCGGTAGATTCTACCCAAAAGTAAAGTCAGTTGACACTACAACCCATTCTCAGTATGATATCGATCATTAAAATCTAGCCAACGATTGGATAATAAACGATGAGTCTTGGCGCTCAAAATCCAGAAGTAACATCAAGCACGGTATCGACAACTCCTACTAAAAGGTCATTCGCCACCTCAATTAACCACTGGTTCGAAGCGCATTGGCTTTTGGCTTTTAATACAGGCTGGGGGGTTTTTGTAATACTTCCCTGGTTGGCCCCTATTTTTATGGGTATCGGCTGGACATGGCCGGGCAGGGTGGTTTATTTTATTTACAATTTCTTCTGCCATCAATTGCCCGAACGTTCCTGGTTCCTCTATGGTCCCCACTTCAGCTATACCCAGGCCCAAATCGCCGAAGCCTGGGGGCGTTCCTTACCTGAGATAAGTAACGAGTTAGTGCGTCGTCAATTCATTGGCACAGCAGAAATCGGCTGGAAAGTGGCCTGGTCCGATAGAATGGTAGCGATGTATGGCAGTATCTTTCTTTTTGGGTTGCTATACGCTATACTCCGCGAACGCCAAATAAAAATCCCCATGATGCCCTGGTGGCTCTTTTTCGTATTTGTTCTGCCTTTAGGGGTTGATGGTACGACACACTTGATCAACGATATGTTTCGCCTCAATTTTCGGCAAACCAATCAGTGGGCTATGTTCATCACCGGCCATATCTTTCCCACCCAATTCTATATCGATGACATGTTTGGCTCACTCAACTCTGTCTTACGTATGGTCACTGGTATCTTGTTTGGCTTTGGGGTTGTGGGCTTCCTCTGGCCGATTATGGAAGACGAATTTTCCCCCAAATGAGCCTTGAATTTGTAAAAGGAACTTAAAATATGCCCTCCATTCATTATTTATCTGATGACAAAGAAGTTGAGGTAAGCAATAATTCAACTATTCTTGAAACCTCGCTGCGGGTGGGGATTCAACATGCCCATGCCTGTGGGGGATATGCGCGATGCTCCACTTGCCGTGTTTTGATACTGGACGGGCTGGAGAATTGCCTGCCGCGCAATACGGCTGAACAAAGGCTGGCTAAACGACTGCATTTTAGCCCAGAGATACGGCTGGCCTGCCAAACTCAGCTTACCGATGATGTAAAATTGCGCCGCCTGGTTTTGGACGCGGAGGATATTGAACTCACCAGCCAAATCAAGCCCGGGGCCACGGCTGACTCCGTTGGCTTAGAACGAGAAGTTGCCATTCTCTTTTCTGATATCCGGGGTTTTACCACTTTTTCCGAGCATAATCTGCCTTATGATGTCGTTCATGTACTGAACCGTTATTTCCACGATATGGGACAGGTCATTCATCAAAATGGTGGCTATATTGACAATTATATGGGCGATGGGATTATGGCGCTGTTTGGCGTTCATGACCCTCACGAAGCAACCTTACGCGCTGTAAAATCAGGGGTAGAAATGCTCAAGGCTCTGGACCAATTAAACCCCTATATAGAAACCGTCTACAAAACAAGGTTCGAAATTGGCGTTGGTATCCATTATGGTGAAGTTGTGGTCGGTACAATTGGCGCCGCCAACAGAAAGCGCGAGACCGCCATCGGCGATGCTGTTAATGTAGCCAGCCGCATTGAGTCTGCCAATAAGGAAGTAGGAACTAACTTGTTGGTTTCGGAAGATGCCTATCAACAAGTGAAAGAGTTGACTCAAATAGGTAAGACTGCCTCCATTACCCTCAAAGGAAAAAGCGGCGAATATATGCTTTATGAGATCACTGGAATGGACACTAATTTTGAGTTGGAGCCGGTCGAGAGTGCTGCTGCGGTTGATACTTCTTCAGAATCAGAAAAACCCTCACCACGAAATATACTCAAGGAACTCCTTATTGCGATAGGCGCAGCTTTATTAGGAGCCTTTTTGGTTGGGTTTATCACCCAGCTTACTTCCGGCAATGTCTTTGTGATTTTAACCTTCATTATTATGGGTTTTATCGGCGCACCCTTGCTTATCTGGGGTCTCCTCCGCTAAAGTAAAGGTTATCCCTTTCCCTAAATAGGGCCCCTTGACACAATTTAAATACCCTGCTATATTAATTTATATATTATTTGTGAAAAAAATCACTTGTCAAATCTTATCGCCAAAAACATAGACAATATCTTGACAAAACCAGGCCGATTCGTTATATTGTAAAAATACTTGAATACTTAGAGGAAAGATAAACGGCAGCCCCTATGAGCAATCTACCCATTGTACACCTGCAAAATCTAACGAAAACCTACACCGAAGGGAAACACAGCCGGATTATTTTGGATAATGTCAATGCCACCTTCAACGCCGGTGAGTTCATTCTGTTGTTAGGGCAAAGCGGTTCCGGTAAAAGCACCTTACTGAACCTGATAAGTGGCATCGACTCACCCGATAGCGGCGAGGCAATTGTTAACGACGTCGCCATTAATCGCCTCAGCGAACGGCAGCGTACGCTGTTCAGGCGAGAGCATATTGGCTTTATCTTTCAATTTTTCAACCTTATTCCTACGCTGACCGTCTTTGAGAATATTACTTTAGCCATACAACTTAATGGGGGAATAACTCCTGCCAGAGAAAACGAAGTCCGCACGATCTTAGAGCGGGTCGGTCTAAGTCATCGGCAGGATGCTTTTCCCGACCGCCTGTCGGGTGGCGAGCAGCAGCGGGTGGCTATCTTACGGGCCATTGCCCACAATCCCACCATTCTGTTGGCCGATGAACCGACCGGCAATTTAGACGAAGAGACCGGCCAGACCATCATGCAGCTTTTGCTTGAGTTAACCCGGCAGGTCAACAAAACTTTGATTATGGCCACCCACAATCCAGAGATTGTCCCTTTGGCCGACAAAGTGTACCGCATTAAACAGGGGCAACTCGTTCTTACGGAGCAGGATAGCATGGTAGCAGAGAAATAATGAAACAACGTAACCATCTCTTCTTGATAGCGCTGCGTCACAGTACCAAGCATCCTGTTCAGAGTTTATTGCTTATTTTGGGTATTGCCCTTGGCGTAGCCATGATTGTAGCAATCGATTTGGCGAACAGCAGCGCCAGCCGGGCCTTCTCCCTCTCCACCGATAGCATTGTTGGCAAAGCAACCCATCAGATTGTAGGCGTTCCCGGCGATTTGCCCTCATCGTTATACACGCAAATGCGGGTTGAGTTAGGGTTAACGAATATTGCGCCAACGGTAACGGGGTTGGTATTGCTCCAGGAGGCCAATGAGTTGCCTCTGCAAATTTTGGGGATTGATCCTTTTGCCGAGCCGCCTTTTAGAAACTATCTGGGCGATGGGGCCGGTGGTCTTTCCTTTGAAGCCTTGCTCAGTCTTCTGATTGAACCTGATACCATCTTACTCTCTAAAAGCCTTGGCGAACGGTATAACCTCTCACCCGGCGATACGCTGACTCTGCTTACCGGCAATCAATCCAAAACTGTCAAGCTGGTGGGGTTGCTCCAACCCAGCGATAACTTAAGCCAGAGCGCGCTCGACGGCTTGATCCTGGCCGATATCAGCACGGCCCAAGAAATCTTGAATATGGTTGGCCGCATCAGTACGATTGACCTTATATTACCCAATAACGCCGACATACAACCTATTCTCGATATTTTGCCTGCCAATGCCCGGCTTCAACAAGCCGCCCTACGCAATGAAACCCTCAACCAGATGACAGCGGCCTTCGAGCTAAATCTGTCGGCTTTAAGTTTACTGGCTCTTATCGTAGGCATGTTCCTGATTTACAACACCATCAGCTTTTCGGTGGTGCAGCGACGCCCCATTTTAGGTACATTACGCTGCTTGGGAATCACCCGCCGGGAGATTTTTGGCTTAGTGCTGGCCGAAGCGTTGGTGTTAAGTGCCATCGGGGCAATGATTGGCCTTGGCTTGGGCGTCATCTTGGGGCGTGGCTTGGTTAGTCTGGTGACTCAAACTATCAACGACCTCTTTTTTACCCTGACCGTGCAAAGCGTGTCTGTTTCACCATTAACGCTCTACAAAGGCCTGGTGGCCGGGCTGGCAGCCGGACTTCTCGCCGCCTTTGTTCCGGCTTTAGAGGCAACTACCGTTCCACCGAGCAATGCCCTTAAACGCTCTATCGAGGAGGCCCGCATTCAGCAGTTGATCCCTGGTCTGACTGTCGTCGGTCTGGTTTTTATTGTGGCTGGATGGGGGCTGCTCAATTATGCCAGCCAGTCGTTGGCGATTAGCTTTACCGCCCTCTTTACTGTTTTAATTGGCGCGGCCTTCCTAACACCCATGATAACCAAAGTGCTGATGTGGCTGCTGCGACCTGTAACCTATCGGCTGCTGGGCATTGTGGGCACGATGGCCTCTCGTGACATTACCCGCTCCCTCAGTCGAACCTCGGTCACAATTGCCGCCCTGATGCTGGCGGTGACCGTGATTATCGGGGTCAGTATTATGATTGATTCCTTTCGTGGCACGGTCTCTACCTGGCTTGATAGCGTTTTGGCCGCGGATATTTATATTAGTCCGGCCGGACAAGACCTCCGTATTGACGGCGAGATTGACCCCTTGTTTATCGACGAGGTTCGACAGAAGGAAGAGGTTAACCATATCGGTTTGTTACAAATCGCTGTTGTATATGCGGAGAATGACGAAACGGTTGAGGTTCGAGCCTATAGCCCCATACCCGACCAGCCCCAACGCCCTATGCTCTGGTCCATCGGTAGCCCGGAGCAGGTCTTTGCCGCAATGGAGGAGGGAGCCATTGTTGTATCTGAAGTCTTTGCCCGACGCTTTGATTTACCACTTAACGAACCCTCAACCTTGAGCTTGATTACGGAAAACGGGCTGCACTCCTTCAAAATTGTGGGGATTTTCTATGATTATGCCGTACCCGAATTGGGCTATGCCGCCATGCACATGCAGACTTATCATACCTACTGGCCTAGCGATGATAGCATATCGAATGTGTCCCTTTTTCTGAAACCCGACGCCATCGCCCAGGCGGGTACGATTGCCCAGCAATTAACCGATGAGTTTGCCGCTAAATACAGGCTATCCATTTCGTCCAATCGCGGTATCAAAGAGAATGCCCTGGAAATCTTTGACCGGACTTTTACGATTACCGCTGCCTTGAGACTACTGGCGACGGTGGTCGCCTTCATCGGGGCGTTGAGCGCCATCATGGCGCTTCAGTTGGAACGCACCCGAGAGTTAGGCACCCTGCGAGCCAATGGCATGAGTTTAGCCCAATTATGGGGTAAAACGCTCTTGGAAACCGCCTTGATGGGCCTGACCGCAGGCTTGATGGCGATACCTATCGGCTGGCTACTGGCCTATATTCTGATTCACTTTATCAATCTACGCTCCTTTGGCTGGTCGCTGCAAATGCAAACAAATTTCAATATCTTTGCGGCGGCGTTAGGGGTGGCTTTAATCGCCGCTTTGCTGGCCGGAATTTATCCCATCATCCGGCTCAATAAAATGGAAATTGCCATCGCCTTACGAGAAGAATAAGTAATAATGAATTTTGAATTTATTTTATACGAGGAGGTTAAATTGGCTAGAGGGGATGATATTGAAGAACGATTGATTAATTTTGCGGTCAGGATTATTAAACTCGGCACACAACTGCCCAATACAGAAGCAGGCAAACATGTTTCAGGACAATTATTGCGCAGCGGCACATCACCCGCCGCGCACTATGCTGAAGCACGTGGAGCGGAGAGTTCAAGGGATTTTGTACACAAACTGAGAATTTGCCTAAAAGAACTCAATGAGGCAAGAGTTTGGCTTAGAATTACTTCCAAGAGTGAGCTACTCCCAGAATCAAGATTACGTGACATCACCAACGAAAACGACGAACTTTGCCGAATCATCAACGCCAGCATCAAAACAACTAGAGCCAAGCAAAAATAATTCACAATTCGCTATTCACAATTCACTATTTACAATTTTAAGGCATTGCTCTTTAATTGAAAGGTACTATCATGAAAGTTACTATTGTCATCGTCATTCTTCTGCTCGTCTCCGGCTTTATTGTAGTGCGATACGACGAGGTGAGGCTGAATGGCGATAGCCTCAGTGCGGATGTTGAGGGGCTGGTGGTAGAAGAGTACAAAGGTGAGGAATTCAGCAAAGCGCTTGAGGTTATTCCGTTTGAGTTCCCAGAAGACCACGGGCCACACCTCGATTACCGGACAGAGTGGTGGTATTACACCGGCAACCTGGCCGACGCCGAGGGCAATCGCTATGGATATCAGTTTACCATCTTCCGGCGAGCTATCCTCCCTGGTAAGCCAGAGCGCGAGTCAGAATGGGGTACGCGCCAAATCTATTTCGCCCATTTCACCGTGACTGATGTCACCGGCAAAACTTTTGAAAATTACGAACGCTTTGATCGAGCCGCGGCCGGGTTGGCCGGAGCGCAGGCCCTTCCCTATTATCACGTTTGGATTGATGATTGGTATGCGAAAGAGATCGAACCGGGCAAGGTTCAATTAAAAGCTGAGCAGGGCAATATCGGCATCGATTTAATTCTTGAGCAGGCCAAGCCTCCTGCCCTGCAAGGTGACCGGGGCCTCAGCACCAAAAGCGCTGCCCCAGGCGATGCCAGCTACTATTACTCGCTGACAAACAATCCCAGCCAGGGAACCATTACCACGCCACGGGGAACCTTTGAAGTGACGGGCAACTCATGGATGGACCGTGAGTGGAGTACAACCGTTGTGGACAAAAAGGCTATCGGATGGGATTGGTTTTCATTGCAATTGGATGACCAGCGAGAAATCATGTTCTTCCATATCCGCCGCGAGGATGGCAGCATAGAGCCAGCTTCGGGCGGTACAATCATCTTGTCGGATGGAACGACCCGTCGTCTGGCCCTGGATGAGGTTCAAATCACTAAATTAGATACCTGGACCAGCCCCAAAAGCGGCGCAACCTACCCCTCCGAATGGAGCTTCGCCATTCCCAGCGAGGGCATTGATTTACATATCACCCCTCTCTTGAACGACCAGGAGTTGCAAGTTTCGTTTACCTATTGGGAAGGGGCTGTCAAAATCGAGGGCACGCAATCGGGATATGGGTATATCGAACTGACCGGATATAAAGACAGTATCCAAGGTCGGTTATAATAACCCAAGTTGCTATTTTGCCAGCCAATTGAAGGAAAATCCAGCCTTCACTACCAGACGTGCCGGGAGTAGGAAGTAAGGAGTAAGAAGTAAGGGAGGCCCTACTCCATACTACCTACTCCCTACTCCCAATTTAATAGCCAATGAGTAGGGTGTTTTAACTTCGCCACTCATGGTACAATAGTAACGCGTTAGTAAAATAGTTCCTTTAACAAGCCCCTAAGGAATATCATGCCCAACGATACCGAGTCTACACTTGACGGCAACATTCTCATTGTTGATGATGACCCAGACCACTTGTTTATGGTATCTATGATGCTAAAGCAAGAGGGGTATCAAGTCTTCACAGCCTCAAATGGTCGGACGGCTTTAGAGATGGCCCAAAGTGCCTTGCCCGATTTGATTCTGCTCGATATTAACATGCCCGACCTCAGCGGCTACGATGTCTGCCAGCGCCTCAAGGCCGATGAAAAGACGCAAGATATTCCGATTATCTTTGTCAGCGCCCTCGATAAAATGCTGGATAAGGCCAAGGCTTTTTCGCTCGGTGCAGTGGATTACATGACCAAGCCTTTTCAACTCGAAGAGGTGTTGGCTTTAGTGAAAACTCACCTGACCTTACGCAACCTCGAACAGCAACTCGACAGCCGGGTGACAGAATTAGAAAGCCTGAATACCCGGCTGCAAGGCGAAATGTGCGTCGCACGAGACATTCAGCAAGGGTTGCTGCCCCCCCCAACGCCTGGCTGGTCCGACCTTGACGTTATTTGCTACACCCAACCCGCCCGCGAAGTTGGCGGGGACTTTTACACTTATTACACCTTCGACACCCGGCTTCGCCTCAACAATAAGCGCTATGCTGTTGCCATTGGCGATGTCTCCGGCAAAGGCATGCCCGCCGCCCTGCTGATGACCATTAGCCTGGCTTCTTTCAAAAATATTATTACCCAGGCTTACTCCCTCAATAAGCTTATCACCGATTTAGTCTCCAAGCCCTACTCTTTGAGCAAATTCCTGACCGACCTGGATAAAGACCTTGCCTTCTATACCGGCACGATGCAGCAGAACTGCGCCCTCGTTTATGTTGAAATCACCATGCCCAATGATCCTCAGGAGGCTGCAACGCTGCGCGCTGTCAACGCGGGTTGTATCATGCCCATGATCCGTCGCGGTGATGGAACCGTAACCTGGGTTGATGTGGGCGGTGTGCCGCTAGGCGTTGGTTTGAGTACCCAATTTGGCTATAAGGAGAAGGTCCTCAATTTAGCTCCCGGTGACTTGGTTGTCCTGGTTAGCGATGGCATCGTGGAGGCTCTCAACGATGAGAGGGAGCTATTTGGCTTCGCCCGTTTAGAGCAGGCCGTTGCCTCCGGTCCCCAAACCAGCGCCGAGGCCATGCTGGAGCACTTAAAAGCCGAAGTGGCCTTCTTTGTCGGTCAGACCGAACCCCACGATGATTTGACCATGGTTGTGATGCAGGTATAGTATTATGGAGTAGGAAGTAGGGAGTAAGGAGTAGGGAATTCCCCTTGCTCGGTATCCCTACTCCTTTCATCGGCCTTAAAATAAGCACCCATCCGTACATTGGAGTGCAGACTGAAGTCTGCGAATTTTGAATGACCGATACTAAAAAACATCTGACCCATCTCGAAGCCGTTGGCCTCATCCGGCTGGCGAAGACCCACCCAGAACTGGAATTTATGTTCCGGCATGCCCTGGTTCAGGAGGTGGCCTATAATTCGCTACTGTTTGAGGACCGTAAGAAACTGCATCGCCAGGTCGCTGAGGCAATAGAAGAGGTCTACCCCGACCGCCTGGATGAAATGGCCGCAGAGTTGGCCCGTCACTACACCGAGGCGGGAGATGAAGAGAAGGCCGTAGCCTACCTGCTTCGGGCAGGCGACCATTCCCAGCAGATGGTGGCCCTGAGCGAGGCTGTCGAGTTCTATCAGGCGGCGCTAGAGCGTATGCCCGAATCAGACCAAGCTGAACGGGCAGAAACTCTGGACAAATTAGGAGTATGCCAGTTGGTGATCGCTCATCGGCACGAGGCGATCGAATCGTTTAAAGCCAGCGAAAGGCTGTTTGATGCGCTCGGCCAGCGGCAAAGAACTGGGGCAATGTTCCGCAAAATTGGCGAAGTTTATTGGGAACTTGGAGAAAAGGAAAAGTCGCTTCAGCACTGCTATCAGGCCCTAACCACTCTGGAGCAGGGCCAGGAGAGTGTAGAGCTGGCCTGGGCGCTTAGTTCAGTTTCTCGTATGCATATGCTTTCTGCCGAGTTTGACCGGGCCATTGCCTTTGGCGAGCGAGCTTTGGCCTTAGCTGGACGCCTGAAGGCGGAGAACGTAACCGTACACGCATTAAACGCTGTCGGTTCATCCTACGTCAGCTCAGGCAATGCGGAACGCGGCCTGGCTATGCTTCAGGATAGCCTCAGCCGGGCACTCGCTTTAGGCCTACCGTATGATACGGCTCGGGCCTATATTAATTTGGGTTTCATGTTTGCAGTAGTGGGACGTTATGAAGAGGCACGGAACGCTTTTGAAAGTACACAGGTCTATGCTACGGAAATCAATAGTATTGGTTTTTTCGACGGTGCCTCCGTGCAACTCGCCCGGTTAGATTGGCTGTTAGGACAATGGAAATCTGCTCTTGTTCGCCGCCAGGCTCTGTTTGAGCGATTTGATGATCCTCAACTCTTTAATATTACAAGGGTCTGGGCCAGTTCCTTACTGGGCCAGGTATACAACGATCTGAGTCAGCCAGAAGCCGCTCGTCAGGCATTGGAGAGCATGCTACCCAGTGCCCGCCGGGCACAAATAACCTTGCCGCATCTGGCCCAATTGGTCCGGGCTTATACGACCCTGGGAATAGCCTCGGAAGCCGAGGAGATTGGGCGAGAGTTTCTCGATTGGTTTCAGCGTGATGTGGGGATTTTTGCCGATGCAGAAGAGGTACCTCCCCTTTTGACCATCTGTCAATGGTTGAGCGCCCAGCCAAACCAGGCAAGGCTTGAGAACGCCCACGCCTGTCTCTACCAACTGAAACTGGCTCATCAACAACTCGGCACTTCGGAAACAGAAGCCTGTTTGAGCGAAGGCCACGGTACTGTAGCCTTGGCCGAGGGCAATCCCTCTCAGGCTGTGGAGTGGTTCCACCACGCCATCGCCGGATGGGAAGAATTAGGGCATCCCTATGACCAGGCTCGTGCCTTGAAATATCTGGGGCAAGCCCTGGCCCAGTCAGGTGATACCGAAGCTGCACGTGAGGCCTTCGAACAGGCCTACACCATCGTCGAGACACTTGCCACACAGCTTGACGATGTGGAATTGAAAGACTCGTTTCTCAATTCGCCGTTGGTTCGGGAAATTCAGGCGGGGTTAACCGCTTAGACACTCGTTACCCTACACTTTGTATAACAACAAAAACTCTTATCACGAATGGCACTAATGGACGAACCTTCGGCGCGAATGATTTTGTAAAATTTATAAGAAAAATTCGTGCCATTCGCTCATTCGTGATATTCGTGATTTAAAAGTATGGTGGCTAGGTTTAGAAACCGAGCTATCATTGAGCCACATCAGGCATAAACACGATGATTCCCCTCAAAACATACTGCCACCACCACCCCATCCTCTAGCAAATCCCCTTCAAATACCGCCAATTTGGAATAAATTTCACAAAATAAGCGTAGGACATGTATCCTACATGCGTACTTTATGGTAAAATAGAAGTGTATTTTTAAGGTTGACAAAGACAACCTGCGTTGTTTAGGGGTTGTCAACCAAGAACCAGCCAAATACCCTGTCGTAACACATCCCATTTTACGGGGCTGGATTGTCCAACAGAACCAAGGGACACAAGATGAACAAGAACCAGTTAAACACCTTACTCATTGATGACGACGAGCGGGATTATAACTCAACGCGCGATATGCTGGCCCAGCTCAAAGGCTGGGAAGTCAATTTAGAGTGGGTCTCTTCGTATGAGGCGGCTCTCTCAAAATTGGAGCGTGGGCCGTATGATATTTGCCTGCTCGACTGCTGCATCGGTGACCATAATGGGCTAGATTTCTTAAATCAGGCCACCAAGAATGGTAATAGACCCTCGCTGATTCTATTGACCGAATCGGATGATGATAATATCGCTCACGAGGGGTTGGAAGCCGGAGCGGTGGATTATCTGGTGAAGGGGCAGATGGATGCCCGGTTGTTAGAACGCTCGCTACGGTACGCTGTTAAGCATAAGACTTTAGTAGATTCCCTCGAAACACAGGTCAAGACACGCACCACCAATCTGACTCAGGCCAATGAACAACTTCAACAAGAAATTATCCACTATAAGCAGCGAGAAGAGGTACTAAAACAAGAAGAGCAACAATATCGGATGTTCTTTAACATCGATATTTATGCGGTAGAAGTGCTGGACAAAGAGGGAAATATTGTGGATTGTAATCCCAGATATGAACACCTACTGGGTTACAGCCGCGATGAAATTATCGGCAAACATGTCACCACTTTTACCACAGATCATAGCACAAAAGCCTTCCAAAAAATGCTGAAAGAGATTCAGAAACAAGGCTACAGTGAAGGCGAACGGGAAATAGTTCACAAAGATGGCTCAACCTTACTGGTCTGGAGTCGCTCTCGTGCCCTTCACCATGCCTCTGGAGAATTTAGCGGAATTGTGACCTTCAAACGGGACATCACAGAGCGAATGAAGGCTGTCAAACAGATCAGTACCCTGGCCCGGGCGCTCGAACAAAGCCCGGTGGCCCTGATGATTACCGACGCCGATGGCATCATTGAGTATACCAACTTCGAGTTCACCGAACTAACCGGTTATACCTACGAAGAAATCATCGGCATGAATATGCATGAACTACCAAGAGGCGATCAATCTCCGGAGAATTATCAAGCCTTCGAGGATGCGGTCTCCACTGCTGAAGAATGGGAAGGGGAGCTTCATAATCTAAGGCAGGATGGCGAAGCGTATTGGACGCTGGCAACCCTGGCCCCGATGTTCGATGCCAAAGGCAAGGTGACACACTTCATCATCATCCATGAAGACATTACCAATCGCAAAGAAGAAGAGAGCGAAACCCTACGCGCTCAGCGTCGCATCGGCGATTTGATGACCGAGCAAATCAGCGACCTGACCTCGGCTAATGAAGAGTTTCAGCGTGAAATCGACGAGCGTATACGTATGCATGAAGCGCTTGAGCAGAGCAGAGCCAGATTCGAGGCCCAGTACAAAGGCATCCCGGTTCCCACTTACACCTGGGAGATTCAAGCTGATGATTTTGTCCTGGTTGATTATAACCATGCCGCGGAGGAAAGCAGCCAAATTGCCCAATTCAAGGGGAAAAAGGCTGGCGAAATCTTCAAAGATAGGCCCCAAGTTCTGGGCGATTTCTTGCGCTGTTCGATTGAAAAGACAATTGTCAAGCGTGAAGCGCCCTATACAATGATAACCACTGGCCAGACCAGATACTATGTCACCACCTATAACTTTGTTGCGCCCAATCTTATTATTGTTCACATCCAAGATGTCACAGAATATAAACAACTGGAAGAGGAGTGGGCCTCGTTTCGAGAGCAGCTTGACACCAGCGCCTTGGAAGATACAGGGTCAAGCCAGGTGAAAGAAGCTCTGACAAAAGAAGTCGCTAAACGCGAACAATTAGAACAATTGTTACAAGAAGCTGAAAAACGGTTAAAGGAAGTTGCCAGTAATATCGATGAGCGATTAAGAGAGCAATACCGCAGTATCCCTATCCCAACATACACCTGGCAAAGGATTGGCGGTGAGTTTATTCTGGTTGATTTTAACGATGCCGCCGCCGAATCTATGGGCCGCATTGTTGACTTTTTTGGAAAACCGGCCAGTGAAATATTTGAGAATCGTCCCCAAATATTGGCCGACTTCACTGAATGTTACGAAGAGCAAAAAACCCTGGTCCGCGAAGCACCCTATAAAATGATCACCACCGGCGAAACCAGATATTTTGTAACCACCTATAACTTTGTAGCGCCCAACTTGGTGGTCGACCATATTGAAGACATCACCACCCAGAAACAGATGGAGGAAGAATTGGAGAAGTGTCGCCAACAACTGGCGGGACAGGCAAGCCCTCAAGCCCTTGAAGCACCGGAAAATGAGGGAACCCCCCAATTAACAAAGAAACTTGAAGAACTCAAACAAGAACTCGCCAAGCACGAACGGGCTGCGAAAACCCTGCGCCAAAACAGAGCCAGACTTAAGGCCCAGTATAATGGCATTCCGATTCCTACCTACTCCTGGCAGCGGGTGGGTGACGATTTTGTATTGGTCGACTACAACAATGCCGCCGAAAAATCTACCAATGGGCGCATTGTTGATTTTATGGGAAAACCAGTCGGTGAGGTCTTCAAAGAGAGACGGGAAGTTTTGGCCGATTTTTTTCGGTGCTTTAACGAAAAAAGAACCATCAGGCGAGAAAGCCATTACCAACTGCTAACGGCTGACGAAACAAAATATTTCGTAACCACCTATAATTTTGTTCCCCCCAATCTGGTTGTTGTTTATATAGAAGATATTACCGAGCACAAGCAGATAGAAAACCTTTTGCGAAGAGGTGAGGAGCAGGTTGACCTGATCTGCCGTCTTTCTCCCCAAGCCACCCTGACCTATGTTAATGATGCTTATTGCTGGTATTTCAATCAAAGCCGCGAGAAATTGATTGGAAAGCCGACATCTTTTGTTCACAAAGATGACCAGCAGCAAGTCAAGATGCATCTGGCTTCACTTCGCACGGAGAACCCTGTCGGAACCGTCGAATATCGCATTGTTAAGCCCAACGGAGATGTTCGCTGGCAGCAGTGGATTCACCAAACGACATTTGATGACCAGGGACGCTTGGTTGAAATTCAAGCCGTAGGCCGAGACATCACCAGCCGTAAGGAAAAAGCTTAGCGTCCAAGCCGAGTTGGCGATTTATCAAAATGGCCTTCTTGTAAGTAATTTGCCTCAGCTAGCGATGACCCATATCAGTTCAGACGAAAATACATTGGTGACATCTGCCCTATAATACTTATGGCAAATGTCACTTGCCTATAAAGAAATTAGAGGTTTACATGATTATTGGGATGATAGACATTAAGCGGGGCAAAAATCATGAGAAAATTAATTGTTACCACAACTTTGTTAGTTCTGATTGTGGCTTGTAGCCCATCAGTTGAAGAAGAACAACCACCCGTCTTGAGCGAAGTCGAAGGGCCAACTGTGGCTAAGGAAGCTAAGGCCACTCAGCCCTCGCCTACCCCGGCAACATTTGCCGAGCCTGGGGAAACTGAGGAGCCTGCGGTTGGCGAGATGGCCTTGCCTAATCAGAGTGTACCTACCCCACCAGCCGGTTATATCTATCACGCCGTTTATCCCGGCGAGGCAATCGCTGATTCGAAGCCGCCACCAGAAGATGGTATTCCTTTTGAGGAAGATGGTCTCACCCTGGAAGATCTACGCTCGTATGAGCAACATGTTGGGAAAACCGCCACATGGGTCTACTTTTCGCATAACTGGTTTCGCGAGCGGAGTTTCCCTTTGAGTACCGCCTCATGGATTCGGGATGCTGGCAGCATTCCCTACATCCGCTTGATGCTGCGGAGCAGCTCAGAACAGAATGTGGCCGAGCCTATCTTCACGCTGGACCGGATCATCAACGGTGACTTTGACGATGACCTGCATGTGTGGGCCAGAGGAGCACGGGATTTTGGTTCGCCCCTTATCGCCGAATATGGAACAGAAGCCAATGGGGAATGGTTCTCCTGGAACGGTATCTGGAATGGGGGCGGCACCCAGGACGGATACGGCGATCCATCGGAGTATGATGGACCGGAGAGGTTTCGGGATGCATATCGCCATATTATTCAGATTGCTCGAGACGAGGGAGCCTCGAATATTACCTGGGTATTTCACGCCAATGGCGAAGATATTCCAGATGAAGCGTGGAATCGTTTGGAGGAATATTACCCTGGCGATGAGTGGGTAGACTGGCTTGGCGTCAGCGTGTATGGCGCACTCGATCCGATGGATGATGAATGGCCCCAGTTTCGTGATAGCATGGATGCGGTCTACCCTCGGCTGGCAGCGCTTTCGCCGGATAAGCCGATTGTACTCTTGGAATTTGGCGTGGCCGCTGGTAATCCTCTCGGTGATCAAGCTGAATGGGCCGAGGCTGCCTTAACAGACCTCGTTGCTTTCCGGTGGCCGCGCCTGATCGGTTTTTCTTGGTGGAATGAACATTGGGAAAACGACGATGATCCCAGCCATGACTCGGTTTTGCGGGTTCAAGATAATCCAGACCTGGCCGCAGTCTTCCAAAGGTTAGTCGGAAACGAGCCTAATGTACTCGGAAATTACCGACCGGCCTTCACCTTTGCCTACGAAACCCGCCCGGATGGCGCTATCCGCCTGACCGATCCCCCTTCCGATACCAGCGACCAGAATCCGGCCTTTTCCCCCGACGGAACGCACCTACTCTTCACTCGCTTTGAAAACGGTTATAACGAGGGGCCGGCCGCCCTTTATCTGCTTGATCTTGTCAGCGGCAACACAAACTTGCTTAACGCCGCCCCAGACAGCGATAGCGTCAACCTGCCCGGTACCAGTTGGAACGCCGCTACCAACCGTATCACGTTTGCCTCCGACCGTGAAGATAGCGACGAAATATGGACGATGGCCGCCGATGGCAGCGGCCTATTCCGTGTTACCAACCAGGCAACAGCAGGTTACGCCATCGAATCGAGTTTCTCGCCGGATGGACAGTGGATTGTCTTTGAATTTGATAATCAGGTTCCCGACGACAAACAACAAGGCAGCATTTGGAAAATACGTGCCGACGGGTCCGAATTAACTCCCCTACTTGACGGTCCCAGCACCGGCACCGACAACCGCCAACCCAATTGGTCTCCCGTCGACAATCGCATCCTCTTCCAACGCCGAATACCCGGCAGTGATGATTGGAACCTGTACACGATGGACCCCGATGGCAGCAACATTCAGCCGGTCACAACGGCCTCTTCCAGCGATACCGACGCCAGTTGGTCCCCCGATGGACAATGGATTGTATATTCTTCCGACTATGAAGACCTACCAACCCCCAACATATTTATCATCCCGGCCAATGGGGGCGATCCCGTCCGCATCACTCACAGTGAGTCTTCTGGAGATGGCGCGGCTTCCTGGTCCCCCGATGGGCAGTGGATTGCCTTTGAATCGTATCCATCCCCAGCAGATGAAGAAACGCCGGCCATGCTATGGCTTATTAAGACCTTGCCCCTTGATGCCCCACTCCCACCCACAACCATAAAAAACCAGCCCCCCGACAAACCACACCTGGCCGAGGTCTCTACCTGGTTCTATATGATCGACGTCAACCTGGAGTCGGAGATGGTAGAGCGCATGGCCGCCTCTGAGTATGATATGGTCGTCCTCGACTTTATTCCCTCTGAAGCAAACAACACCGACTACCCCATGACCGAGGTTGTGGATCGCTTGCATAATGCCGCCCATCCCAAGCGGGTGCTGGCCTATATAGACATTGGTCAGGCGGAGGATTTCCGCACGTACTGGCAGCCGGATTGGGGTATTGGGAACCCGGAGTGGATCGTCGGCAGTGATCCAGACGGCTGGACCGGCAATTATCCGGTGGCCTATTGGTACGAGGAGTGGCAAGACATATGGCTTGGCCCAGATGGTATGCTGCAAGCCATTTTGGACACCGGTTTTGACGGTATTTATCTCGACTGGGTGGAGGCATACTCTGACGAGAATGTGGTTGCCTTTGCCGAAAGTGACGGCGTAGATCCACGGCAAGAGATGATTTGGTGGGTGGAGGATATAGCCGATTTCACCCATGCCCAGCAGGCCGATTTTATTATCATTGCCCAAAACGCTGCCGAGTTAGCCCAAGACGACGATTACGTGGAAGCCATCGATGCTATCGCCCAGGAACAAGTCTGGTTCGATGGCGCGGCTGACAATAACCCACCCGGAGATTGCCCGCTACCGCGCACCGAAGCCGAGATCGAGACGGAAGCCTACATCGCCAGTCTGTTCGAGTCTTGCCGCACTATGTATGAAGAGTTCCCCGACAGCACTCTCCATGTGAGCAGCGAGGAATATCTACAAGACCTGACTCTAGCCCAGAGCAAGGGAGTGCTTATTTTTACTGTGGACTATGCCTTAGAGTCAGAGAACGTGGCCTGGGTCTACGAAACATCGCGGGAATTGGGCTTTGTACCCTTCGTGGGTAACCGGGCGTTGAATCAATACGTAGCCCCAATGACAGAAACAAATATCACGCCTACCACTGGTAACGACTGGTGGCAACCAGGGGTAGATACCACCTGGCAGTGGCAGTTATCGGACCAGCCCATCGACCAGTCTTATGACGTGGATATGGTCGACATTGATCTTTTCGATAACGATGCAAGCGTGGTCGCCGCGCTGCACAGCCAGGGCCGTAAAGTTGTCTGTTACATCAGCGTGGGTAGTTGGGAGGAGTGGCGACCCGATGCAGACCAATTTCCGGCCCCGGCCATCGGCAACGATTACGAAGATTGGCCCGGTGAAAAATGGTTAGACATCCGCCAGCTTGATCTGTTGGCCCCAATTATGCGTGCCCGGTTAGATGAGTGCCAAGCCAAAGGTTTCGACGGTATCGAGCCG
>Ga0210124_1000184_pt1 | contig 35894 bp, 25 predicted proteins | sample Muzzi_PWC_D2_FD_185554 | JGI IMG/M metagenome (GOLD analysis project Ga0210124, IMG submission 185554) | Wetland microbial communities from San Francisco Bay, California, USA, that impact long-term carbon sequestration - Muzzi_PWC_D2 (SPAdes) | ecosystem: Environmental > Aquatic > Marine >... | reverse complement strand
ACGCAGCGCAGAACGTCGCTCGCCGGAATCGTCACGTTCCCGCCGGCGAAGAGGAAGGCGACGATCGTCGCCATGAGGCCCCCCAAGACCACCGCCGGCATCATGTCGACATGGCGCCGCGCCCGCAAAATGACGACGAAGCCGGCGAAGCTCATCGCGCCGATGGCGGCGGCGAGGTTCCCCAGGAAGGTGTCCGACCTGAGACCCTCGAGCATCATGATCGCGGTGCCAGCAAGGGCCATGGCCAGAATGGTCCACGTCCGGTAGCCGATCGGCTCGTGCAGCACGAGTCGGGCGAGGAACGCAGTCAGAACCGGCCCGCTGCTGAGAATGAAGACCGTATTGGCGACCGTGGTATTGCTCAACGAGATGACGAACATCGTCTGCATGGTGCAGAACAGGGCGCCGCAGACCAGGCCCCACAGCCCCATCTTGCGGACACCGCTGTAAAAATCCTCCGGGTCTCGGATGACAAAAACCACAATTAGAGTAAGGGCAAATGCACCGGTCCGATAGACGATGATCTGCCACTCGGAGGCCTGCTCGACGCTGCGCAGGATGAGCCCGCTGAAGCTGTTCAGAAAGCCGCTCAGCAGCACGAACAGCACGGCGTGCCGAACCGGTACCTGGAGCAACCTGGAATCGAGGTCGGAGACTGTCACAGGGCGCCGAATCTCATCGTCGAAAGAGGCTAGAATTGGCCGGAACGCTTAAGAACGTGTAAACTGCAGGGACTTCAGGGCTGTCCGAGAATAGACACAAGATTCGCATCGGTTGGACCAAAGGCTTTACGAAAAGTTATCCATTATCCGCCGATGATGCCCTGTGCATACACACGTCCAGGGCTCATTTGACCGGATAGAGCGGCCTTCCGCTCCGGAAGCGCAATGGCAGTCGTAGACCCGGATTTTCGCTCGGCGGCCGTCGAGGAGATCTCGTCGAGCGCGGGCGCTGCGCGTAACGTGGTACGGCGCCGCCAGCTTCCGCTCGAGGCCATGGCAAGCTTCGACGAAGCCTTGAACACCGCATTGGCTTACTGGCAGTCGAAGCGGCACGGCGGCTTGTTGCCGTCGAGAAAGGACATCGACGTCCTGGAGATCGCGAAACTGATCAAGAACACGCACCTCGTCGACGTGAGTGCGGCGGACCCGAAGGAATGGTGCTTTCGGATCGTCGGATCGATCATACCGCAGAACTGGGAGTGGGGCAGCGGCCGCGACAAGCTGATCGACTGCCCCTGGCCCGCATACAAGGATATGCTTTTCCAGGACTACGGCACCGTCAAGGCAACCGGGGTACCCATGTATCATGAGCTGGTCATCACGGTCGATTGGCTCGAGTACCAGTACGCCCGGGTCGTCATGCCACTGGCCGACGACGGCCGGCAGGTCGATACCCTGATGAGCTGCGTCTTCCACCGGCCGGTTCCCGAGCTCGACGGCTGATCGGTCGAACCGCACCCGTTCACGGTTCCAGCAGCGCAGGTTTCGCGCGAAACTCCATGGGCATGGGGTCCGCTCGGGGCCGTTTCGGATCGGGCGCCAGGGCCACCGGGTAGACCTTGTGCTCCGGCAGACTGCGGACCCGCTCCACGCTTTCTTCCAGGTCGACGTAGCCCAGATACATCTCCTCGTAGCCGCCGGCCGGCGGGTAATAGCCGCGGTAGGACAGCTCCTGGTGGGCATAGCCGTAGACCTCAAGCGGCAAGGGGGTCCGGGCCAGGCTGCGCAAGTGATAGCCGCAGCTGTAGTCCGCCCCGAAATTGCGGATCGCCAGAGAGCGCCCGAGATAGGGCAGGACCAGCGACAGGCCCTTCTTGCGCCATGGCGGGTTCACCCAGAGGCCGCCGGCGTAGTTCACCAGCCCCCGGATGCGGGCGGTCGTCTCGATGATCTCCACCGTCTCGTCGCCGACGAAATGCTTCATCCCCTTGGGATGGAACAGCGTTCCCGACTGTACAAGGTCGGTGAAATCGTCGGTGTCGAAGAAGCGTGTCGCGATGCAGGCAGCCGTCTGGCCGTCGATATCCGTCACGTGCAGCCAGAAATCGTCGGGTCCGGGCGGGTTGAGGTGCGGGTCGAAGGTGGGGTTGAGGACGCCGACCTGACCCGCCTTGAGCACGGCCACCAACCGGTCGAAATCGTCCTCGACAATGAGATTGAGTCGAAGACGCGCTATTTCCTGCTGCAAGGCCTCAATGCTGAGTTGCAGCAGCCCGAACTGCTCGTTCGTCAGGCTGATCATCGACGCCCCCCGGCGTTCCCCTGCACTACTGACATTTCATATAGCAACTGCCGTTGAATACAATCAAGCGAAATATACAGGGAAAGAAATGCACTCATCGGTTTGTCATTTTTTGATCACGGAGAAATGAAACGGCGAAGCTTGCAGCAAAGGCGGCTCTCTGTTTATGCGGCCTGCCGACAAATTCCGGTATTATTCAAATACCACATTTATTCAATGGTCTTTTCAGCTTTGTTCCCGCAGGCCAAGGTTGCGCGCCGAACCGAGTCGAGCGGCCCGCGCTCCAAGTCACGGGCCGATTGCCGCGCGCCAGCCGAGGCAACGGTCCAGGCCCTCGGCTGCGATGCATTTGCTCCCGATCGCCAGGCCATGCTACATGCCGGCCAGGCGGCGGATGGCGGCACGATCGCTCCGGTCCCACCGCCCGCCGAGCCTTTCAACGATCGCTCTTTGGACCAATGCCCGAGGCCCGTTCGGATTTCCTGCGCGAGATCGAGACTCGCGGTTATCTGCACCAGTGCACCGACCCGGAGGGTCTCGACGCACTGGCCGCCGCCGGCCGGATCGCTGCCTACATCGGCTTCGACTGTACGGCCGACTCGCTGCACGTCGGCAGCCTCGTCCCGATCATGATGCTGCGCTGGCTGCAGCGCTGCGGCCATAAGCCGATCGTCCTGATGGGCGGGGGCACGACCAAGATCGGCGACCCTTCGGGCAAGGACGAGGCGCGGCAGCTTCTCGACGAAACCCAGATCCGGCAAAACATGGCGGGTATCAAGCGCATCTTCGAGCGCTTCCTGACCTTCGGCGACGGACCGGCCGATGCCATCATGGTCGACAACGCCGACTGGCTGGACGAGCTCAACTACGTCGATTTCCTGCGCGAATACGGACGCCATTTCTCGGTCAACCGCATGCTCAGCTTCGACTCGGTGAAGCTGCGCCTCGAGCGCGAACACCCGCTGACCTTCCTCGAGTTCAACTACATGGTCCTCCAGGCCTACGACTTCCTGGAGCTGGCGCGCCGCTACGACTGCGTGCTGCAGATGGGCGGCTCGGATCAATGGGGCAACATCGTCAACGGCGTCGAGCTCGGCCGCCGGCTCGATCAGCGCAGCCTCTATGGCCTCACCTCGCCGCTCATCACGACGGCAAGCGGCGCCAAGATGGGCAAGACCGCAGCCGGCGCCGTGTGGCTGAACGAAGAGCGGCTGTCCGCCTACGAATACTGGCAGTACTGGCGCAACGTCGACGACGCCGACGTCGGCCGGTTCCTGCGCCTGTTCACCGGACTGCCGCTCGACGAGATCCGTCGACTCGAAAGCCTGCGGGACGCCGAGATCAACGACGCCAAGAAGGTTCTGGCGGACGAGGCGACGCGGCTGTGCCGCGGCGCCAAGGCGGCCGCGGCTGCTGCCAAGACGGCGCGGCAGACCTTCGAGGAAGGCCGCCTCGGCGACGAATTGCCGACCATCGAAATCGCGCGCGAGCGCCTCGCACAGGGCGTACCGGCCTTCGAGCTGCTGCGCGAGACGGGTCTGACGGCCAGCAACGGCGAGGCGCGGCGCCTGATCAAGGGGGGCGGCGGACGGATCAACGACCTGCGCATCGACAGCGACGAGCGCAGGGTCGGCCTCGACGACGTGACCGCGGAGGGCGTGATCAAGCTGTCCGCGGGAAAGAAGCGGCACGCCCTGGTCCGCGTGGCCTGACGCCCGGCCCGGCGGACCGCGCACTGGCCCGACGGACTACCGTTGGGCGCCCTTCGGAAAGACGGTCGGGCGATCCTCTTCCGAGGGTGTGCCGCCCTCGAACAGCCCGAATAGGCCGCGCAGGAAGCCGGGCGCCAGGGCCGACAGCGGGTTGACGCTGACCTTGGGATCGCCGAGCGGCCCCTTGATCCGGTACGTCACGGCAAGGAACCCTTCGCCTTCGCCACCGGTCAGCAGCGGACCCAGCAGGGGAATCTGCCCGAGTATGCGGTTCACGGCGTAGGCCGGGACGAGCGTGCCCTCGAGATCGCTTTGCAGGGCCTCGAAGTCGATGCGGCCCTTCATGGTCAGGCCGAGCGCCGCACCGTAGGCGCGCATGAGATCGGTCGTCACGACCCCGTCCTGAAGAGCGAAGTCACCCGTCAGGCGCTGGAAGCGAATGCCCTCGCCTTGCAGCAAATCGTAGATGCCGGTGAGCGAGGCCACGGTCAGCAACCTCGCTAGGATCGGTGCCTGGACCAGCAGGTAGTCCTGGGCCTCGAGGTGGGCATTGAGCGGCCCGTGCGGCAGGGCGCCGTGACTTCGCCCGACGATCTCCAACCGCCCGCCGCTCACCGTGTCCAAGATGTCGAGCGCCCGCAGCACCGCGCCCATGTCTTCGGCCGTGACGGACAGGCTGTAGCCGCCTTCGTCGACGGGGTGAAAATCGATGTTGACCGTCTTTTCGGGCGGCTTCGCGCCAACCGGCGCGGTCCCGGTCTTGCCGTCGGAGGCGGCCGCCTCCGGTTCGGGCGCCTTGGGTTCGGGCTTGCCGGCCTGGCGCGGCACCGACTTCGCCGCGTCCGGGGCCGTTGCCGGGGCCGTCGGCACCTCGGTCCCGTCGGCGCGGTGCGCGTGCCATAGCGATTCGGGCACGCGGCCGTCGATCCAGATCCGTTGCCAGCCTTCCGGCGCGCGGCGCAGGTCGAGGCTGACTTTCTCCAGATAGCGGTCTTCGGCGAAATAGACGGCATCGAGCGATTTCGCGCGCAACCGCAGGGGCGTGAAGACTTCCCTCTCTCCCGCGGGTCGACCGGCGCCGGCGGATTCCGTCGTCCGTTGTGTGTCGGTCTGCGCCGCCTCGCCGCCGCCGTCCGCGCGCAGGTCGGGCAGCGACCAGAAGGGGGCGATGTCCAGGACGCCACCACCGACCGTAAGGTCGAATTGCGGCTGGTCCAGTTTGAACTCGACGTCGCGCAGCTTGGTCGCGTTGAACGCCAAAGTCTCGAAATCGAGGCCGGTAATACTGTGCCCGGCCTCGTCGAATCGGCCCCGCCCGACGGCGTGCAAGCTGCCGGCGTTGACGTCGATCCGCTCGAGCAGCTGGGGGCGGCTTCCGACGAGCCTCAGTGCGACGCGCGCCTCGCCCGGAACGCCCGCCGGCTTTTCCCACAGCAATCGGGAAACCGCGAGATCCGCTTTCTGCAGGTTGATCGCCGATTTCACCTCGGTTTCTCCGGACTGGTCGGTGAAGGCGTGCAGCGCCAGCGAGACCGGCCCCTCCACATAGGGCGCGAGATCGAAGCCGAGTCGCGCCCGATCGACGGCGTCCAAACGCGCGACCCGCGCATCGATGACCCGCACTCGCTTCGCATCGTGGGCGAAGGATTCCGTCCAGGTGAAGTCCGTCGCGATCCCGGCCAGTTTGATCGGCCCTTCCAGGCGCATACCTGACTTGTCGACTTCGAGGGCGAGCTTCCCCTCGGTCGCCGACTTGCCGAAGACCACATCCTTGATCGAGACGTTCTCGAGATTCGCGCGGGCCGAGATTCCGATGTGCTCGAGCGCGACAACCTTGAGCAGCGGAAATTCGAAATTGACCCGTGCCGCCATTTGGCCTTCCGTGTCGGCGGGATCGAGGCCAAGGCGTCGGATCAGCTTGAGGCGGTCGTGATCGAGCGTCTCGAGCGCGGCGCGCAGCGGCCCGACGACGGCCAGATCGATGGCCATGCGCTGTCCGTTCGGCTTGGAGAAACCCGTCATGTCGGCGGTGCTCGGCCGGACCTGCAGCGCCCCGAGCGAACCGCGCTCGGCCGTTAGCTGCATGCCTTCCTGATCGAATTCGCCGGTGCCGCCGACCTCCGTCACCGGCGGCATGGGCCGCAGGTAATGGACTTCCAGGCCGTGAAATTTCAGGCGGCCGGCGGCCTGGCGTACGTCGGCGTCCGCCCAGCGCCCGGCCGGCACATCGACCTGCGCGCTCACCGTGGCGCTGTCCGTCGTGCCCTTGGGGATGTTCTCGAGCACCCAGGCCCGCGCATTCGCACCCAGGCCGATCGGCCAATAGCGGCCGAGCCGTGCCATGTCGATGGCGCGCGCTTCTCCGGTGACGCCGATCTCGAGATCGCCGTCGAAGCGTCCCTGCGGCGCCTTCAGCGTCGCCTGCGCGGTGATCTCCGGCCCCGGCTGGTTATCGGTGCCGAGTTGTATCGTGGCCGATTCGAGCTCGAGCGTGTGTGCCGGCCGGTCGAGGCGGGCGCTAGCCCGCAGGTTGCGAATGTCCAGCGGGCCCGCCAGGATTCCCGGGAGCGTTAGCGTACCCGCGGCGCCGTGCAGTGTGAGGCGCAGCGAATCCAAGGTCGCATCGGGTGACAAAGAGCCCACCACGGAGCCGGCCAGCGGCGTGGTCAGTCCCGCGAGCGGCTCCAGCGCGGCGGCGAAGGACGCGAGGGCCGGTGGCTGCAGATCGACGAAGTCCGCGGAAAAGCTGATCTGTCCGCTGTCGCGCTCGTAGAGGAAGCCCGCCGTGACGTCGGTGCGCTCCTCGCCAAGAGCGACCGTCAGCGCGGCCTCTCCGGCGAGGCCGGCTTTGTCGCGCCGCAGCTCGATGTCCGCGCGCGGCGCCTCGATGACGCGCGAGAGGCGATAGTCGTAGAGCAGCACTTCGCCCTCGACGATACGCACGGCCTGCAGAAAGCTCAGCGGATGGCCCGCCTTCGGCGGCGCCATAAGCTCTTCGAGGATGCGCGGCAGGGCGGCCGTCAGGTCCGCCTTCGGCCCGGTATCGCTGCCGTCACCGGGAGCCGTCCAGCGGCCGATGCGAAACCGGCCCTCCGCGTCGCGCTCGATGGTGACGCGCGCGCCGACGACCTCGACGGCGGTCGCGGCGATGGTGCCTTGCACCAGGGCCCGCAGGCTGAGCCGCACGATGATGTCGGGCAGCGCCGCGACGACCACCCCGTCGCGATCGCGCAAGCGCACGTCCTTGGCGTGCAGATCGACGGTGCGGCGCCATCCGGCCCAGGTCAGCACGGTACGGCCGACCTCGACGGATACGCCCTTGTCGGGCTGTGCGAAGGCGGCCTCGATCTCCGGCGTGAGGAAATCGAGCTCGACCGGGCCGGTGGTGAGCCGCCAGAACGCCACGCCGATCAGCAGCACCGCGACCGCGAGCACCCCGAGGACGACTTCTATGGCGATGCGGGTGGAGCGGTGGATCATGCCGGGCGCCTACCCCGCGACGCCGAGCAGCCGTGTCGCCGCACCGGCCGGCCACCCTTGACCCCCCGCGCCCCGTCTCGCAGTCTGGCGCCAAAGGCCCGCGGCAGCGACATGACAAATCTCACGTTTCTCGACGCCCTAGACTGCCTGCCGGGCCCGGGCAGGGCGGATCGCGTCGAGCTTGGCTTCGAGCACTGGTCGGAGCGGCTCGCGCGGCTCGAGGATCCGGCACTCGCCGACTTCGCCCGCCGGCTGCCGGAAGACCCGCACGGGCGCCGCTTGCTCGAGGCGGTGTTCGGCAACAGTCCCTTCCTGACGCACTGCGTTCTATCCGACATCGCCTTCCTGGCCCGGCTTCTATCACGCGATCCCAGCGCCGTCCTAGGCGAAGTCCTCGACGGGCTCAAGCGCGACCTCATGGAAACCTTGGATTTGGGCCGTGCCATGGCCGACCTGCGCGTGGCCCGCCGGCGGGTCGCCCTGCTGACCGGCCTAGCCGACATCGGCGGCGCCTGGGAGCTGGAGCGCATCCTCGCCGCGCTCTCCGACTTCGCCGACGCGGTGCTCGGCGCCGGGCTCGGCTTCCTGTTGCGGCAGGCGGCCGCCCGCGGCGAGCTCGATCTCGCCAATCCCGACGAACCGACGTCCGGCTGCGGCTATGTGATCCTCGGCATGGGCAAATTGGGGGCCCGCGAGCTCAACTATTCCTCGGACATCGACCTGATCGTGCTCTACGACCCGTCGCGGGCGCGCTACCGACACGCCCGCGGCCCGCAGGAGGGGTTCGTGCGCCTCACCCGGGACCTGGTGCGCCTGCTGGAGGACCGCACGGCCGAGGGCTACGTCTTCCGCACCGACCTGCGGCTGCGTCCCGACCCCGGGGCCATGCCGGTGGCGCTCTCGGTCAACGCGGCGCTCACCTATTACGAAAGCATGGGTCAGAACTGGGAGCGGGCGGCGATGATCAAGGCGCGGCCCTGCGCCGGCGACCTGCCGCTTGGCCGGCGCTTCCTCGAAGAGATTCGGCCGTTCGTCTGGCGCAAGAACCTCGACTTCGCGGCGATCCAGGATATCCATTCGATCAAGCGGCAGATCCATGCCCACAAGGGCGGCGCCGAGATCGCGGTTCGGGGCCACAACATCAAGCTCGGCCGCGGCGGGATCCGCGAGATCGAGCTTTTCGCCCAGACTCAGCAGCTGATCTGGGGCGGGCGCGAGCCGCAGCTGCGCAGCCCGCAGACGCTCGCGGCGATCGCCGCCCTGGCCGAGTCCGGCCACGTGGCGCAGAACGCGGCCGGCGACCTTTCCGAAGCCTACCGGTTCCTGCGCCGCCTGGAGCATCGGCTGCAGATGGTCGACGACCAGCAGACCCAGCGGCTGCCCGACGACGAGGCGGGCATCGCCCGCATCGCGACCTTCCTCGGCTACGACACGCCGGACGGCTTCCGCGGGGCGCTGCTGCAGACCCTGCGCAGCGTCGAGGACCACTACGCCGAGCTGTTCGAGGAGGCGCCGGCCCTGTCGCCCACCGGCAATCTCGTGTTCACCGGCGGCGAGCCGGAGCCGGGCACGCTGGCAACCCTTGAGCAGATGGGCTTCGCAGACGGCGCCAAGGTGTTCAACCTGGTCCGGGCCTGGCATCACGGCCGGCATCGCGCCACGCGCTCCACCCGGGCGCGCGAGATTCTGACCGAACTGATGCCGACGCTGCTGGCCGCGCTGGGCAAGACGACCCAGCCAGACCTCGCGCTGACCAAGTTCGACGAGTTCCTGTCGCGCCTTCCGGCGGGGGTGCAGCTCTTTTCCATGCTCTACGCCAATCCCAAGCTGCTCGACCTCCTGGCCGAACTGATGGGCGGCGCGCCGGCCCTGGCCGAGCGGCTGAGCCGCAATCCCGCCCTGCTCGACGCCGTGCTGTCCGGCGGCTTTTTCGACCCCCTGCCGAGTGCCGAGACGCTCGAGCGGGAACTCGACGAGGAGCTGGCGCAGGCGCGCGACTTCCAGGATGTGCTCGACCTTTCGCGCCGCTGGACCAACGACCGGCGCTTCCAGGTCGGCGTCCACATCCTGCAGCACATCACCGACGTCGACGGGACCGGCCGCGCGCTGAGCGACATCGCCGAGGCAATCATCAGGGGCCTCCTGGGGCCAGTCGCCGAGGATTTCGCGCAGACCCACGGACGGGTGCCCGGCGCCGGTCTCGCCGTCGTCGCCATGGGCAAGCTCGGTGCCCGCGAGATGACGGTCTCCTCCGACCTCGACCTCACCTTCATCTACGACGCCGACCCGGAGGCCGGGGAGTCCGACGGCGCCAAGCCCCTGGCGCCGAGCCACTATTTCGCGCGCCTGGCGCAGCGCTTCATCAACGCGCTGACCGCGCTGACCCCGGAAGGCCGCCTCTACGAGATCGACATGCGGCTGCGCCCCTCGGGCAATGCCGGCCCGATCGCCACGTCGCTGGCGGGCTGGCAAAGGTACTACGAGCGCGACTCCTGGACCTGGGAGCACATGGCGCTGACCCGGGCCAGAGCGATCGCCGGCACGCCCGAGCTGCGCGCGCGCATCGAGGCGGCGATCCGCGACGCCATCAGTGCGCCGCGCGACACCGACGAGCTGCTGATCGACGTCCTGGAGATGCGGGAGCGCATCAAGCGCGAACGCCCGGCCAAGACGATCTGGAGCGTCAAGTTCCTGCGCGGCGGGCTGACCGATCTGGAGTTTCTGGCGCAGTACCTGCTGCTGCGGCACGCCGCAACGCATCCCGAGATCATCCACGGCTCCACCCAGACGGTCTTCGCGAGGCTCGCCGACGCCGGCCTGCTGGACACCGACCGGGCCAAGCGCCTGATCGAGGCGACCCGCCTGATCCGGCAGATCCAGGGCATGCTGCGCCTGACCGCGGCCCCGGCCTTCGATGCCGACCAGGGCTCGGAGAGCCTGAAGACGGCCCTGGCGCGGGCCGCCGGCCTGGACGATTTCGGTGCCCTCCGCGCGCGCCTGATCGAGACGGCCCAAGCGGTCCACGAGATCTTCGTCGAGACGATCGAGGCGCCGGCCCGCGCCGCACAAGCACGGCATAGCGAAAGACCGGCCGAGGACCCGGAAGCCTAAGCGGATCGGCACCTCAGCCCGTGTGGCACCGCCGTTCGGCAGCGGTTGGACCGCCGCGCCGCGTGTTCCGGCGCGCCCGAGATCACGGAAGGCCATCCGCAGCGAGAACGCCGCAACAGCGACCGCCAAACGGGTCTCGGCCAAAATCCACCCGCCGTGCGGACGAAATCCACCGGCGATCCGGGATCCGAGGCCGCGAAGGCCGAAAATTTCTCGGGATAGGCCGGCACACTCTCGCCGACCACCACTGGCACGCGCATTGCTTAAGGGGGCGCAACAGCCGCCGACCGGGGACGTGCCGCTGCCACGCGCACGACACGGGCGGCTTCGAACGCGGCACGGGAATATACGCGGGATCACGGGGGGACCCTCATGCGACGATTCACGATGGCGGCCTTGGGACTTTTTTGCGCCTGGACGGCGCTGAACCCCTCCGCGGCCCAGGCCTTGCCAAGCTTCGCCCGCCAGACGAGCCAGCCCTGCAGCGCGTGCCACACCAATTTTCCGGAACTGACGCCGTTCGGGCGGCAGTTCAAATTGAACGGTTATGTCCTGAGCTCGGGCGTAAGCGACCTGCCGCATTTCGCGGCCATGCTGCAGCCCGGCTTCACGCGAACCGACAAGGGCCAACCGGGGGGAGCGGCCCCGCATTTCGCCGACAACAATAATTTCTCCCTGAACCAGGCGAGCCTGTTTTACGGCGGCATCGTCGTTCCCGACAACGTCGGCGCCTTTGCGCAGGTCACCTACGACGGCGTGGGCCGTGAACTGGCGTGGGACAACACCGACATCCGCTTCGCCGATTCGGGATCCCTGGCCGGCCACGACGTGACCTTCGGCGTCACCGCCAACAACAACCCCTCGGTGACCGACTTGTGGAACAGCACGCCGGCCTGGGGCTTCCCCTACTCGGGCTCCGGCCTGGCGCCCGGCCCGGCGGCGGGCACGCTGATCCAGGGCGGGCTCGCCCAGCAGGTGGCCGGCCTCGGCGGCTATGCCATGGTGGACGATCACCTCTACGTCGAACTCAACGGCTACCGGACGCTGTCCAATGGGGCGCAGAAGGCGCTCGGCGTCGACCCGAGCGGCGAGACGCAGATCGACGGGATCGCGCCCTATTGGCGGATCGCCCTGCAGCAGAGCTGGGGCAACCATTACCTCGAGCTCGGCCACTTCGGCCTCACCGCGGCGACCTATCCGGGGCGCGATCAGAGCGCCGGCAGCGACCGGATCACCGACTTCGGCTTCGACACGCAGTACCAGTATCTCGGAGACCGGGACAATGCTTCGGTCCTGGCCTCGTTCGTGGTCGAGGACGCGAATTGGGACGCCAGCCGCCGGCTTGGGATCGCCGACAATGCGAACGACACGCTGTACAGCTTCAACCTGGCGGGGTCGTATCTCTTCGACCAGACCTACGGGTTCACCGTCGGCTACTTCGCGACCTTCGGCGACAAGGATGCAGCCCTCTACGGCACGCGCACGGGATCGCCGAACAGCGACGGGTTCACGCTGCAGCTCGATTGGCTGCCCTTCAACAAGAACGGCGGGCCGGAGATCTGGCCGATGAGCAACCTCAAGCTTTCGCTGCAGTATACCGATTACCTGCAGTTCGACGGCGCCGCGCACAATTACGACGGCAGCGGCCGGGACGCTTCCGACAACAACACGCTCCATCTTCAGGCCTGGCTGGCTTTCTAAGCGGATCGCAGGAAGGACAAAGGCGCGCGGCCGCCGCAGGATCCGATGCGCGGGCGCCCCCTTGATCCGCGGCGCCGTTTGAGGCGTATAGGGAGCCGGCAAGAATCTCGCGCAGGGAGACGAATGAATCATGGCAGGCAAGGCGAAGGTCGGCAACAAGGCCCCTGATTTCACCCTCCCGACCGACGGTGGCGGCACGCTGCGGCTCAAGGACCTGCGCGGCAAAAAGGTCGTGCTGTATTTCTATCCCAAGGACGATACGCCGGGCTGCACCAAGGAAGCCTGCGGCTTCCGCGACGCCCTGCCCGATTTCTCCAAGCTCGACGCGGTCGTCGTCGGCATCTCCAAGGACAGCGTCGCCAGGCACGACAAGTTCAAGGCGAAGTACGAACTGCCCTTCACGCTGGCGGCCGACGAGGACGGCAAGGTCTGCGAGGCCTACGGCTCCTGGGTCGAGAAATCGATGTACGGCCGCAAATACATGGGCATCGACCGCGCCACCTTCCTGATCGACGAGACCGGCACGCTGCGCGCCGAATGGCGCAAGGTGAAGGTACCGGGTCACGTCGACGAGGTCCTGCGGGCGGCCCGAGACGCGTAGCATGCGGCCGACCGCGCGGTGGCGGGCACGCGCCACGGCTGAAAGCCAACGTGCGCCGCAACCGTTCGTCGCATTGCGGCATTTTTCGGGTGTCCCGGTTGCTTTGCGCCGCGCATTCCGGTATACCAGCAAATATCTGCTTAACGACATGATTTTGTCGATTCACGCCAACCTGGCGTGCGACGGCGGGCAGACCGGGGACGCGTGATCGATCCGGGATCCGCGCCCCGCGGCCCGGTCCCTCACCATCCGGCGGCACAGCGTCGCAGTCTTCGGGACCGTGCGCGCAACAATTGGGAGAGAGGCATGTGTGGAGTCGCGGCCCTTTGGGGCCGGAGCGATAGCGCGGCCGTGCGAAACCTCATCGCGAAACAGAGGCACCGCGGCCCGGACGGCGAGGGTATATGGTACGCCGCGTCGCACGACGGCGTCCTGGGGCATTGCCGGCTGGCCATTATCGACCCCGAAGCGGGCGCGCAGCCGCTGGTTTCCGTCGATGGCAGCGCCGCATTGGCGGCCAACGGTATGATCTACAACGACCTCGCGCTGCGCCGCGAAAACGGCGAGTCGGCCTACAGGACCAAGAGCGATTCCGAATCCATCCTGCACAGCGTCGCTGCCGGCGGGCCGGATGCGGTGGCCAGGCTGGACGGCATGTTCGCCTTCGTCATGGAACACGAGGGACATCTCATCGCAGCGCGCGACCCGATCGGAATCAAGCCGCTGTACATGGCCCGTCTCGAGGGCGCCCTCGCCTTCGCCTCCGAGATCAAGGCGTTCGAGGGACTCGCCGCCGAGGTCGAGGAATTTCCGGCCGGTCACGTCTACGACAGCCGGACCGGCCTGCGGCGCTATTACACGCTGCCCGACGGCGCGCCGGACGCCTGGCGCCTGAACGACGCACTGGCGGCGCTGCGCGAGACGCTGGAGCACGCCGTCGTCAAGCGGCTGCGCAGCGACGTTCCCTTCGGCGCGCTGCTCTCCGGCGGACTCGACAGCAGCATCATCACGGCGCTGGCGCGGCGCCACGTCGAGGGCCTGCAGACCTTCGCCGTGGGACTGCCAGGGAGCGCCGATCTCATGGCCGCGCGGCGCGTCGCGGAGCACCTGGGCACGCGGCACCACGAGATGGTCATCACCCGCGATGAAGTCGTCGCCGCGCTGCCGGACATTCTCTACCATCTCGAATCCTTCGATAAGGATCTCGTGCGCAGCGCGGTGCCTTGCTACTTCGTGTCCCGCTTCGCGGCGGAGCGCGTCAAGGTGGTCCTGACCGGCGAGGGTGCCGACGAGCTTTTCGCCGGCTATACCTATTATCGTGATTTCACCGATCCGGAGGCGCTGCACGCCGAGCTGTGCCGCTCGATCGGGTCCATGCACGATATCAATCTGCAGCGCGTCGACCGCATGACGATGGCTCACGGCCTCGAGGGCCGCGTGCCCTTCCTCGACACCGATATGATTGCGCTGGGCCTAGGCCTGCCGGCGGAATGGAAGCTGAAGGCGGTCAACGGCCGGCGCATCGAGAAATGGGTCCTGCGCAAGGCCTTCGAGGACATGCTGCCGAGCGACATCGTATGGCGCGACAAGGTCCAGTTCGACCAGGGCAGCGGTCTCGCCGATCTGCTCGCGGCCGAGGTCCGCCGACGCGATCCGAACCGGGGCCGCAGTGACGATTCACAGGCGGAGCAGGACCATTATCGGGCCCTGCTGGCGCAGCGCTTCGCGGACCCCGAACAGGTGCTGCGGCTCGTCTCCCACTGGGAGCAGCGTCCGGCTGCCTGAGCTTCGAGGGTGCGGCCGGTGTCGACCCCCGGCTCACCCGAGCGCTCCAACCGCCCGACGATCACCCAAGCAAGAGAGGCCTGCTTCGTGTCACATTCGAAATCGGATACGCCGCAACATCGCAAGCATTGTTTCGACGGAGTCTACGATCGCGACGACCCGGTCCATTATTTCACGACCCTGAAGCCCTACGACTACCGCACGCCGGGGCACGCCCAGCCGATCTTTCGACGCTGCCTCTCGCAACTGCAGCGTCTGCGCAACGTCGCCCGGCCAACCGTCCTCGACCTCTGTTGCGGCTACGGCGTCAATGCCGCACTGATCAACCACGACCTTACGATGGACGATCTGTATCGCCATTACGCCCGGGCCACGAGGCAAGCGCCGGCGAACCGGGTTGCGAGCGATCGCCGTTTTTTCAAGATCCATCGGCGTGCCGGCCGAACCGTGCGCGTGATCGGGCTCGACGTCGCCCCGCGTGCGCTTTCCTATGCCACGGAAGTCGGGCTCCTGGACGAATCGATGACCGTCAACCTGGAAAGCGAGACCTTGAGCTTTGAGCAGCGCGCCACCGTCGCCAGGGCCGATCTCATCATGGTGACGGGCGGGCTCAGCTACATCGGCGTTCGCACCTTCCTGCGGCTGCTTTCGGCCTTTCCGCAAGATCGGCGCCCCTGGATCGCTTTTCTTCCGCTGCGCCACATGGACGTGGGCGGCCTCGAGGCGCTGTTCCGGAAGCACGGCATGGTGACGGAAGCCTGGGAGGATCGCGCCTTCAAGCACCGCGAATTCACGGACGCGGGCGAGCGCGACGCGCTGCTCGAGCAGATCGACGACCGCGTCGACCCGGTCGAGGCGCCGCCCTCGGAGACCTGTCTCGAGGCGGTCTTCTACCTCGCCCGGCCGCCTGCGGACGCAGCGCGCGCACCCCTCGCCGGACTTGTCGAGGGCCGCCCGTCCGGCTCCAGAGCGATCGCGGAGGCCGCCTGGAGTTCCCGGCAGTAAGGCAAACGCCCGATCCCGGCCTCGCGCAAGCCGCCGGCCGTGCTGCACCTCGACCGGATCCCGAGAGAGGGCTCCTGCGGAACCCCGCTTATGAATGGCATCCCGAAGCGCCCGAAAGGCTGCATCCGGAGCGTCTCAGACCGACCGGACGCTTGACAGTAGACGGCAAGGGTGCGAGCCCACGAGGCCATGCCCCGCCTCCCCGTCCACTTTCAGGTGTGAACGAACTCGCCGCCATGCCGCCTATCAGCGCTTTCAGGAAAAAGACGCTCGCCACGGCGGCGGTCGCGATCCTCGAGACCGCCGACGCCCGCGACAAGGCGGAGTCGAGCCGCGCACTCGCCGCGGCCTGGCGCGACGGAGGGCTGACCGAGATCGGCACCGCGCGCCCGCCGGACCGCCCGGCGCGCCAGTCCCGGCCGCCCCTGGTCCGCCCGGGCGAGGTGCCGCGCCGCCGCCTCGGGCGCAGTCGCGAAAGCCGCGTCGCGCTGTTTCACGCGCTCGCCCATATCGAGCTCAACGCCATCGACCTCGCCTGGGATATGGTGGCGCGCTTCGCCGGGAACCCCGACTTGGCGCGCGGCTTTCACGACGACTGGGTCGCCGTGGCCGCGGAAGAGGCGGGGCATTTCACGCTGCTGAGCGATCATCTGCATCGGCTGGGCGCGCGCTACGGCGACCTGCCGGCGCACGACGGGCTGTGGCAGGCGGCCGCGGCGACCGCCCACGACCCGCTGGCCCGTCTGGCCGTGGTCCCGCTGGTCCTGGAGGCGCGCGGCCTCGACGTCCTGCCCGACATGATCGCCCGCGTCGCGGCCGCGGGCGATCGGGACGGCGCCGCCGCGCTGGAAATCATCTACCGAGACGAGATCGGCCACGTCGGGACCGGGCGCCGCTGGTTCGACCATCTCTGCTCCTGCCGCGGACTGCCGCCGGAGACGACCTGGCGCGCCTTGGTCCGAACGCATTTCAAGGGCGAGGTCAAGCCGCCGTTCAACGCGGCGGCGCGGCGCGCGGCGGGCTTTCTTCCCGCGTATTATGCCGGCTTTTCGAAGCAAACTGCGGACTCCACGTGACTCGCGGCCTGCGGCCCGCGAGCGCCGCGACGCGGCGCAAGAACCGGTCAGACCGTGGCCGAGGGCCAAACGATCAAATCCCGGGTCTCCCGCTGTCTCGCGGCGGCCGCCTCGGGCACAGGCGCCGGATCGGGGCTGTGCGCCCGCAACGGGCGGCAGCTTTGCGCCAACCGGGCCGCCAGCCGCGAAAGGCGCCGGGCCGGGCTTGCGGCGGGATTCGGCGATCGCTCGAGCCGCGTCGCGGACGGCAAGTCGTTACGGTGCGGGCACATCATGGGTTGACCGCTTGAGCCGCCGCCGGCTTCGCCTGAAGTGCCGGCGCACAGGTCGCCGCCTCCGCCTGGCAGCCCGGCCGTAGCGGGCGAAGCTGCCGCCCCTCGCGCAGAAAGACCATCGGGCGGGCGAAGAGCGCGGCGATGCGGGCACGCAGCACGGACAACTCCACCGGTTTCGACATGAAGGAGTTCACGCCGGCGTTGAGTGCATTGTTGAGCTGCGTCTCGGTGGCATCGGAGGTCACCATCAACACCGGGACGAAGGGATTGGGACTGTCGGCCGCATCACGCAGCAAGCGTGTGAATTCGATGCCGTCGAGCGGCGCCATGTGCAGATCGCAGATGACGAGATCGGCGGGAAAGTCTCGCAGCTTTGCCATGGCGTCCGCGCCGTCTTCGGCCTGCTCGGCCTGACCGACGCGAAGTTGGCGCAACAGGTCGCAGACGATCCGGCGCGAGGTGCGGCTGTCGTCGACGACCAGGGACTTCAACTCCTGCAGATTCACTTGGCAGAGCGTCATCGTCCTATCTCCTGCCGCGGAGGCCGTGACCCGTAATTCAGGCCACTGCAGCCCTACTTGCTATTAGAAACAACGTATCTCTATGATAATGACACCCTACCGTTTTTCAAGTATTATATTGTAGTTAATCGAGAATATGCGCTATGTTACCGATTTGTTCATGTTAAGAGTAGGTGTTCTTGCCCTATTATGGAATTTTTACGATTCATATCTCCATAAACTAGGCTTTATTGCCCTATCTTATAAATATCCATGCTGCCTTTATTATACAATCATGAGGACAATATAGGTAATATTACCCTAGTCTGGGTGGCTGCCTCATGCGACGGGGCTGCGTCCCGGTTGCGCGCGGCCGCTCGGCTTCATGGTCCTGTCGCTCGGCTTCCGCAGCGGCGTGCCGTGGCACCCGACAATGTTCGCCGACGAGGAGTTCGACAGCCTCCTGACCAAGGCCGAGGGCACGCTCGATCTCGAAAAGCGCAAGGCGATCATGAAGAAGCTCGAGATCATCATGCAGCAGCGCGGGCCGATCTGTCAGCCGGTCTGGCGCTCCATCCTCACCGGCATGGACAAGCGGGTGAAGGGCTTCCGCATGCACCCGCAATACCAGTTCCGCGGCAACGAGCTGGCGATCGAAGCCTGATCGTCGGGCCGGGAACGACAGGCGCCGGGTGTTCCTCGCGGGGCGCCCGGTATTTTTCGACCGCAGGCTCCAGTGCCTAGACTGCGTGTTCGCCGCGCGCCGCGCCGCGGTCGAGCCGCTGCGCCAGAGAGGATTCGAGAAACGCGTCGATGCCGCCGTCGAGCACCGACTCGACGTTGGAGGTCTCGACGTTGGTCCGCAGGTCCTTGACCATCTGATAGGGCTGCAGCACGTAGGAGCGGATCTGGTGGCCCCAGCCGATGTCGGTCTTGGCGTCGGCCTCCGCCTGGGCCTGCTCCTCGCGCTTGCGCAACTCGTACTCGTAAATCCGCGCGCGCAGCATCTTCATCGCCTCGGCCCGGTTCTTGTGCTGCGAGCGGTCGTTCTGGCACTGCACCACGATTCCGGTCGGGTGGTGCGTGATGCGCACGGCGCTGTCCGTCCGGTTGACGTGCTGACCGCCCGCGCCGGACGCGCGGTAGGTGTCGACGCGCAGGTCCTTGTCCTCGATCGTTACGTCGATCGTGTCGTCGACGACGGGATAGACCCAGACGCTGGCGAAGCTGGTGTGGCGTCGCGCCTGGGAATCGAACGGCGAGATGCGCACCAGGCGATGCACGCCGGACTCGGTCTTCAGCCAGCCATAGGCGTTGTGTCCCCGGATGCGCAGGGTCGTCGATTTGATGCCGGCCTCTTCGCCGGGGCTTTCCTCGAGCCACTCCACCTTGAAGCCATGCCCCTCGGCCCAGCGCACGTACATCCGGGCCAGCATCTCCGCCCAATCCTGGGCCTCGGTGCCGCCGGCTCCGGCATGCACCTCGAGGTAGCAGTCGTTGGCGTCGGCCTCGCCCGACAGCAGGCTTTCGAGTTGCCGCTTGGCGACGGCCTCCCGCAGGTGCGTTAAATCCTGCTCCGCCTCGGCGATGCTCGCCGCGTCGTCCTCGGCCTCGCCCAGCTCGATCAACGTCACGTCGTCTTCCAGGCGCCGCTCGAAGTCGCGGTAGGCGGTGATCGACTGGTCCAGGTGGGTGCGCTCGCGCATCACCGTCTGGGCCTCGTCCGGATCGTTCCAGAGATCGGGATCTTCGGCGCGGCTGTTCAGCTCGTCGAGGCGCCGGACCGCGTTGTCGAGGTCAAAGATGCCTCCTCAGCAGGGCCAACGACTGACCAATCTCGTCGACCACCGCTTCGATTTCCGCGCGCATGCGCCTGCTCCCGTATCCGACCGTGTAGAGGGGCGACCCCGTCGGGCCGCTTTTACCGCCTGGCCGCGTCCTAGTACAGCCCGCTCGTGCCCGACTGGCCGGTTCCCGCCGCGGGATTGTAGCCGCCGTCGATCACAGACTGCTCGCCGTCGGGCACGGTCCCCGGCTTGAAGGCCTCGAGGATCACGTGCTTGTCGCCGGCGCGGGCCAACTGGCCGGTCTCGGAATTGATGCGCACGAGGCGCAGGCCGGGGGGAATCCGGAACGGGATCGCCGGTTCGTGCTTCAGGGCGGCCGCCATGAAGCTCTTGAAGATCGGCGCCGACACGGAGGAGCCGGTCTCCCCGTGCCCGAGCGGCTTGGGCTCGTCGAAGCCGACGAAGACGCCGACGGCCAGGTCGGGCGAGAAGCCGATGAACCAGGTGTCCATGCTGTCGTTCGTCGTCCCCGTCTTGCCGGCCAGGGGCCTGCCCAAGGACTTGATCCGCCAGCCGGTCCCGCGCTGGACCACGCCCTGCAGCATGGAGACGATCTGATAGGCGCTGCGCGGGTCGACCAGCTGTTCGCGCTCGTCGGGCAGTTCGGGCGGCGGCTGGTTGTGCCATTCGTCGGGCCAGCAGCCCGGACAGTCGCGCAGGTCGTGGCGATAGATGGTCGTGCCGTTGCGGTCCTGCACCCGATCGATCAGCGTCGGCGTAATGCGCTTGCCGCCGTTGACCAGCATCGCGTAGCCCGTAGTCAGCCGCAGCAGCGTCGTTTCCCCCGCGCCTAGCGCCATCGACAGGATCGGGGGCATGTTGTCGATCACGCCGAAACGACGCGCGTAGTCGACGATCTTTTCCATGCCGATGGTCTGCGCAAGGCGAATCGTCATCAGGTTGCGCGATTTCTCGATGCCGATTCGCATCGGCGAGGGCCCGTAGAACTTCTTTGAATAGTTCGCCGGCTTCCACTTGCCGAGGCCGGCCCCCTGATCGATCACGAAGGGCGCGTCCAGCACGATGGTGGCCGGCGTGAAGCCGGAATCGAGCGCCGCCAGGTAGACGAAGGGCTTGAAGGCGGAGCCGGGCTGTCGTTCCGCTTGGGTGACGCGGTTGAACTCGCTGTACTCGTAGCTGAAGCCCCCTTCCATGGCCAGCACCCGGCCGGTGTGCGGATCGATCGCGACCAAGCCGCCGTCCACCGCGGGAATCTGGCGCAGGCCATAGCTTCCCTCAGGGTAGGCCTTGCCGTCCGAATCGGCAGCGACCGGCTCGACCAGCACGGCGTCGCCGGCCTTGAGCACGTCGGCGGGCGTCTTGGGCCGGGCGCCGACCTTCTGTCCTTTGAGCCAGGGCCGCGCCCACTTCAGTTCGGCCATCGGAATACTGCCCTCGGTGCCGTCGGGCAGGCCGACGGTCGCCGCCTTGTCGTCCAGCGACAGCACCATCGCGAGGACCCATGGCGATGCGCCCTTGGGCGGCTCGATGCCGGCCAGTGCGCTGCGCCAGTCGGCCGCCTCGAGATCGACATGGGCGACCGGTCCGCGCCAGCCATGGCGCCGGTCATAGGCGATCAGCCCCTTGCGCAGGCTGCGCTCCGCGATTTTCTGCAGCCGCGGATTCAGGGTGGTGCGCACCGAAAGCCCGCCTTCGTAGAGCTTCGTATCGCCGTAAAGGTTGACGAGCTCGCGCCGCACCTGCTCGACGAAATAATCGGCATGGACGATTTCGGTCGGGTCCGCACGATAGACCTGCAGCGGCTCCTGCCAGGCCGCCTTGGCCTCTTCGAACGTGATCCGCCCGTCCTCGAGCATGCGCCCGATCACCCAGTTGCGCCGGGCGACCGCGGCGTCATGCCGCCGGATCGGGTGGTAGTTGTTCGGCGCCTTGGGCAAGGCGGCCAGATAGGCGGCTTCGGCGATGGTCAACTCGTCGAGCGACTTGTTGAAATAGTTGAGCGCCGCCGCGGCCACGCCGTAGGAGCCGAACCCGAGGTAGATCTCGTTGAGGTAAAGATCGAGGATGCGTTCCTTGCTGAAGGCATGCTCGATGCGGAACGCCAGGATCGCCTCCTTGATCTTGCGCTCGATGGAAACCTCGTTGGTGAGCAGGAAGTTCTTGGCCACCTGCTGGGTGATCGTCGAGGCCCCGACCGGGCGCTTGTCCGAGCCGATGTTGGCCAGGTTGGTGATCACGGCCCGCAGGACGGACATGAAATCGACGCCCGGGTGCGAGTAGAAGTTCTTGTCCTCGGCCGCGAGGAAGGCATAGACGACGCGCCGCGGAATCGCCGACACCGGGACGTAGACCCGCTTCTCGACCGCGTACTCCGCCAGGAGCCGCCCGTCGCCGGCCTGCACCCGGGTTACGGTGGGCGGCTGATAGTCGGCCAGCTGGCGATAGTCGGGCAGCCCCTGGCCATAGTGGTAGAACACATAGAGGACGGCGCCGCTGCCCAGGAAGGCGAGAAATACGACCAGGGCGACCAGCGATATCAGGAATCTCACGGGACCTGCCTCAGCTGCCCGGCGCGCAGCAATTGATTTGGGCTCACGGGTGGCATCCGCCGCCGGATCACCTTATAGACCAAAGCGTTACCTTTCGGTAACCCTGGCGGCGCAGCGCTCCGCCACAAACGGCTTCCAATACCTGGAAAATGTGGCGGCCCTATGATCGGTTCAAGCTTTCCTGGCGGGCGAAATAGGCGTCGAGCGCCTTGATCAGTGCCCCGATCAGCTGCTGCTTGTGCTTTTCGGTGCGGATCTCCTTTTCCTCCCGGGAATTCGAAAGGTAGCCGATCTCGACCAGCACGGAGGGCACGGTGGGCGATTTCAGGACCGCGAACCCGGCGTAGCGGTGCGTGTTGCCCAGCAGCTTCGCCACGTGCCCGACCTCGCTCACCACGCCATTGGCGAAGCGTTTGGAAAGGTTCATGGTTTCGCGCTGGGCCAGGTCGATCAGGATCTTGCTCACGACCTCGGTCTGGTCGGCCAGGTTGATCCCGGCGATCGCGTCCGCCTTGTTCTCCTGCGCCGCCAGGGCCTCCGCTTCGGTGTCCGAGGCGGTCTCCGACAGGGTGTAGACCGAGACCCCGCGGATCTTGTGCGAAGCGTGGTTGTTGGCGTGCAGCGAGATGAAGATGTCGGCGCCGAGCGATTGGGCCATCTCCATGCGGTCGCGCAGGCGGACGAAGATGTCCCGGTCGCGGGTCATCGCCACGCGGTAGCGCCCGGTCGCCTCGAGCTCTGACTTGAGCTCGCGCGCGTAGTCCAGGGTGATCTCCTTCTCATAAACGCCCGTCAGACTGCGCGCGCCCGGGTCGACCCCGCCGTGCCCCGGATCGATGACCACGAGGGGGCGCTGGTCGGCCTCGGCCGGCACGGTGGGTTTCGCCACGCTGCGCGGCGGCGCCAGCGGCGGGTCGGACAGCACCGGCTCCCGGGGCGAAGCGAAATATGCGGCGCGTGTTACCGGGGCGATATCGATCACCAGGCGGTAGGGATAGCCCTCCTGCGGCGGAATGGTGAAGACGCTCTTGATCCGGCCCGGCCCGGCGAGGTCCAGGACGATCCGGCTGGTGCCCGGGGCGAACAGGCCGAAGCGCATGGCCTCGACCAGCCCCTGCCCCTTTTGCGCGCCGTTGCTCATATCCCAATCGAGCTCGGGCAGGTCGATCACCACCCGGAAGGGGTCCGGCAGGGTGAACACCCGGTAGCGCGGCGCCTCCGACAGCTCCAGGACGAAGCGGGTCTTGTCGGGATGCGCGCCGAAGCGGATGGCGCCGACCTTGGGTTGGGCCCAGGCATGGCCAAATCCGAGAAGAACGCAGAGCCCGATCAAAAAAAGGCGCGCCATGCCGGGCAGATTATAAGTAAAAGACTCGGGGTCAATTGGAAATTCGCCCGGCCTCTACCTAACTATTGGCAGGAGGCATAGCGCTCGCCGAATGCTCGGGAAACGAACCGCCAAATCCGAGTTGGCAGACCAAGGGGTCTGCTGGTATTCTGCCCGTGTCCGCCTTAGTACCCCCGGCTTGGATGGGACGGTACGGGCGGGAGGCCCTCGGGGGATATTGGGCCGCTCCGTCGAGCAAAACATGCCCCCTGCGCGCCCGACAGCCGGACCGGCGACCGGGACGCGGAGAAAGGTTTCACCGCCGCAGGCACGCTCTCGCGGGCCGCGGCGTCCCGGAGTGTTCGCGCCGGCCTATGGCAGCGAATGGCAGGTAACAGGGCCGCATCGGCGATTAGGAATGCACGGACACTCGCATCCATGGTGACACTGGAAATCCAGGTTGCTCGGACTTTCGCGTCGCACCCCTCCCTCCGGGCGGGCGGTTGCCGACGCGCGTTGGAGATTCGAATTAATGGCAAAACGTATGTTGATCGATGCCAACCACCCGGAAGAGACACGGGTGGCGGTGCTCAGCGGCAATCGTCTCGAAGATTACGATCACGAAAGCGCCACTAGAAAGCCCCTCAAGGGCAACATCTATCTCGCTAAGGTCACGCGGGTCGAGCCCTCGCTTCAGGCGGCATTCGTCGATTACGGCGGCAACCGCCACGGCTTCCTGCCGTTCAGTGAAATCCATCCGGACTACTACCGTATCCCGATCGCCGACCGCGAAGCCCTGATCGCCGAGGAGACCTCGCTTAAGGGCGCGGTCGCCGAGGAGCACGACGACGGGGAGCAGGAAGACGGGGATCCCGAAGACGCGGAGAACGCGAAGGGGACGCAGGGCGGCGCCGAGGCCGAGGCGGCGCCGGAGTCGGCCGCCGCGAGCGAGGCCGCCGAGGCCGGTCCCGCGGACGACGGCGGCGACGACAACGGCGCGCCCGAGATCAAGGCGCCCCCAGCGACCGTCGATACCGTGGGCGGCGACGAGGTCGAGGACGCGGCGCGGCGCCGCGCCAAGCTCATGCGCCGCTACAAGATCCAAGAGGTCATCAAGCGCCGCCAGGTGATTCTGGTCCAGGTCACCAAGGAGGAGCGCGGCAACAAGGGCGCCGCTCTCACCACCTATCTGTCGTTGGCCGGGCGCTATTGCGTCCTCATGCCCAATACCGGGCGGGGCGGCGGCATCAGCCGCAAGATCGGCAGCGCCAAGGACCGTCGGCGCCTCAAGAGCGTCCTCGAGGAGCTGGACATTCCCGAGGGCGTGTCGGTGATCGTGCGGACCGCCGGCAGCGAGCGGACCAAAGCCGAGATTCGCCGCGACTACGAATACCTGCTGCGTCTGTGGAACGAGATCCGCGAAACGACGCTGGCCTCGACCGCACCGGCGCTCATCCACGAAGAGGCGAGCCTTATCACGCGGTCGATCCGGGATCTGTACCACAACGATATGGACGAGATCCTGGTCGAAGGCGACGAGGGCTATAAGACCGCGAAGGCCTTCATGAAGTCGCTGATCCCGAGCCACGCGCGCAAGGTCAAGCAGTACAAGGACGCCGAGGTTCCGCTGTTCTACCGCTTCCAGGTCGAGGGGCAGATCGACGGCATGCACACCCCGTCCGTCCAGCTGAAATCGGGCGGCTACATCGTCATCAACATGACCGAAGCCCTGGTGGCGATCGACGTGAACTCCGGCAAGGCGACACGCGAACGCAATATCGAGGAGACCGCGTACCGGACCAATCTCGAGGCCGCCGACGAAGTCGCGCGGCAGGTCCGGCTGCGCGACCTGGCCGGCCTCATCGTCATCGATTTCATCGACATGGAAGAATCGCGTCATAACCGGAACGTCGAGCGCCGCCTCAAGGAGGCGATGCGCAACGATCGCGCGCGCATCCAGCTCGGGCGCATCAGCCCCTTCGGACTTCTGGAGCTGTCGCGCCAGCGTCTGCGGCCCAGCCTGTTCGAAAGCTCGACCGTCGTCTGCCCGCATTGCAGTGCCAGCGGTTACGTCCGCACCACGCAGTCGGTCGCGCTGCACGTGCTGCGCGGCCTCGAGGAGGAAGGCATCCGGCGCGGCGGCGGCGAGGTCGAGGTGCGCGTGCGCAGCCAGGTCGCGCTGTACATCCTCAACGATATGCGCAGCCGTCTGGTCGAGATCGAGCAACGCTACGGATTCAGTGTCGTGGTCAATGCCGACGACTCGCTGCTGGAAGCCGACTACCGGTTGAACCGGATCAGCCAGACCGACAAGGGCGCCGCGGCGGAGGTGGAAGCCGAGGCACCCGAGCCGGAGGAGCGGCGGCGCGGCCGCGGACGGCGGCGGCGGCGCAAGGGCGAGGAAGACGTCGAAGAGGCGGCGGCCCCGATCGAGCAACGCTCCGAGGGCGAGGAGGAGGAGGAGGATTCGGAGGCGGCGCCGGAACGCGCCGCCGGCGAGGAGCAGGACGAGAGCAAGGCGCGCCGGCGCCGGCGGCGCGGCAAGCGCGGCGGGCGACGCCGGCGGCGCGAGCGCGACGGCGATGCGGCCGAGACCGGCGAAGCCGGCGAGGCCGAGGACGCGGACGGCGGCGCTATGAGCGCCGCGGAAAGTGCCGACGAGGCCGCGACGGAGCCGACCGGCGACGGCGAGGCCGCCGCCGAAGCGGACCGCAAGCCCCGCCGCTCCCGCCGTTCCCGCCGCAAGAAGGCGGACGAGGGCCGCGACGCCGCCGCGGCATCGCAGGGGCCCGAACCGCAGGCGGAGACAACCGACGAGGACGGCGAGGCCGAGGCCGCGCCCGAGACGCCGGCCAAGGAGGAAGCCGCCCCGAAACGGCGGCGCCAGCGTCGGTCGGCCAAGAAGAAGGCGCCGGCCGAAAAGCCACGGGAGGAGGACGCGGCAACGCACGCGCCGGCCGGCGCGGAGGCGGAGAGCGCTGCCCCGGCCCGCGGTGACAACGGCAAGTCCGAAGCGATTCCGGCACGGGACGGCGAGCGCGCAGCCTCCGACCTGCCGGAGACGGTGCCGGCGCCACCCGCCGCATCCGACCATGAGTCGAAGGACGAGACCGCCGGCCAGCCGCGTCGACGCGGCTGGTGGCAGCGGCTCGCCAAGATGTGACGTAGCGGATTATCGCCAGGTCTTGAGGCGTTCGGCGGCCTGGTCGATTTCCGCCTCGGCTGCCGCGAAGGAGAATCGGACGAAGCGGCGGCCCCGCTCGGGATCGAAATCGATCCCGGGCGTGGTCGCGACGCCGGTTTCCGTCAGCATTCGCCGACAGAACGCCTCGCTGTCGTTGGTCAGGTGCGCGACGTCCGCATAGAGATAGAAGGCCCCGTCCGCGGGCGCCAAGCGGTCGAAGCCAGCTTTCGGCAGTTCCCGCAGCAGAAGATCTCGGTTGCGCGCGTAGGTCGCCACGTGCCCATCGAGTACGCCCCGGCAGTCGAACGCGGCCTCTCCCGCAAACTGCGAAATGGCCGGGGCCGATACGAAGAAATTCTGCCCCAGACATTCCACCGGGCGCGTCAGATCGCCCGGCAGCACCATCCAGCCGAGCCGCCAGCCGGTCATGCAGTAGTACTTAGAGAAGCTGTTGATCACCACCGCGTCGTCGCTCAACTCCAGCGCCGAAACGGCCGGCGTGCCGTACACGATGCCGTGATAGATCTCGTCCGAAATCAGGCGAATCGACCGGGCCCGGCAGTAGTCGACCAGCGCGGCGAGTTCGGCGCGGCCCAGCATCGTGCCGGTCGGGTTGGACGGGCTCGCCACGATCAGGCCGTGCAGCGCGCCTTCCACGCGGTCGAGCAGCTCCGGCGTCGGCTGGAAGCGATGCGCCGCCTCGGTCGCCAGCGGGACCGCCTCGATACCGAGCGCCGTCAGGATGTTGCGGTAGGCGGGATAGCCGGGCGACGCGAGCGCCACGCGGTCGCCGATGTCGAAAGCCGCCAGAAAGCCGAGCAGGAAGCCGCCGGACGAGCCCGGCGTCACCATGATGCGGCCCGGGTCGATCTCGGTCCCGTAGGTTTCGGCGTAATGGCGGGCGATGCGCCGGCGCAGCGAGGGTAGCCCGTGCGCGTCCGTATAGCCGAGGCGCTCCGTGTCCAGCGCGCGCCGCGCCGCGTCGAGCACCGCCTGCGGCGACCGGCTGCCGGGCTGACCGACCTCGAGGTGAAGCACGTCCTCGCCCGCCGCGGCCCGCTCGTTGGCGGCGCGCAAGACGTCCATGACGATGAACGGGGGAACCGAGCCGCGCTGCGCTACCTTGAGCGGCATTGCCGACCCCCTTACTGCGCCACCGAGCCCAGACTGAAGCCGCGCGGATCGTTCTCGACCTGACAGGTTCCGGGATTGGCGTGCAGCCCCTGGGGACAATAGAACGCGTTGACATGGCCGAGCGCGGGCACGGGGCGCAGCGCGTGCCCGCGTCGCCGCAGGCCCGCGACTTCGGCCGCGTCGAGCCGGGTTTCGTAGAGCACCTCGTCCGGTGCGCCGCCTTGATGAACCCGCGGCAGTGCCAACGCGCTGTGCAGGTCGCGGTCGCCGTCCAGAGTCTCCAGCATGACGCGCACCAGGGCCGTTTCGCCCGGCGGGCCATCGCCCGCAGTGCCGGCGAAGAGGATGTCGCCGGTATGGATATTGCCGACGACCGTGGCGACCTGTGAGGTCGAGCCGTCGTTTGGCGAGCGCGGCGGCGCCGCAAGCAGGATGCCGGTGCCGCGGGCGACCCGCCCGGACCCGAACAGCCGGTTCATGGTGAAGCTGCACGAGACCGCATTGCGCCACTGGTCGGCGACCACGAAACCCGCGGAGTAGGCCTGGGCGGAAATGTGGGCGGGCGGCGGCGAGAAGGTGCTGGCCGGCGTGTGCCGCTGCGGATCGTAATCGGCCATCAGGCGCTTCATGCGCTCCCGCGAAACCAGGTCGGGCAGCGGCTCGCGGCTGGTCCCGTCGGCCTGCATCCAGAGCGCGCGTTGGGCATAGGCCCGCAGTGCCGCCTCTGCGAAGAGGTGCGGCTGTTCGTCCCGGTTTGCATCGACGAAGCTGCGGACGTCGCTCAGCATGCGCCACATCTGGGCCGCGACCACCCCGCCGGTCGCGCGCGGCGGCGCGAAGAACGCGACGTAGTCGCCAACCGGAACCTCCACCGCCTCGGCCAGGCGCGGCACCTGCTCGCGAATGTCCTCCGCGGTCAGCGGCATCCCGACGGCGGTCGAGGCCTCCGCCAGGCGACGGGCGAAGGGACCGCTGTGCAGGTAGGCCGCACCCTGCTGGCGGATGCCACTCAGCACGGTCGACAGCTCGTCCTGCACGATGCGGTCGCCGGTTCTGGCCAAGCGGCCGCTCTTGGCGCTCAGGATCCGGCGCAACTCGGGGTTGGCCTCGATCAGCGTGCGCCCGGCGGCGATATCCATGGCAAAGGCGCGGCTCACGGCGTGTCCGAAGCGGGCCAGCGTCTCGGCCGGCGAGATCAACTCCTCCCAGCGGACCGCGCCATAGCGGGCGTGCAATACAGCCATCGCGCGCATCCCGGAAGGAACCATTCCCCCGGAAGGCGCCGCGCGCGGCAGGAACTCGATGGCCTGCGCCGTCTTGGCGCCGCCATCGAACACCACGCAGACGCCGCCGCCGCCCAGGCTGACCCGCGACGGCATGGTCACCGACATGGCGAAATACATGGCCACGGCGGCGTCGGCGGCCGTCCCGCCGTTGCCCAGGACATCGCGCCCGATGACCACCGCGCGCGGCTCGTCGCCGGCCACCACGCCGGCAAAGCCCTCCACCGGGGCCAGTTCGCCGGGTTGCCGATCCGGGGCGCAGGCGGCCAGAATCACCGCCAGAGCCAGCACGCAGCCGCATCTCGCGCTTACGCGTTGAATCCAGCGGCGGCTATAGCTAACTGTTATTGGATTAGCGAGCGGGAACCGCCCTTTGCGCAAGATCATTGCCCCCCTGTTTGCCGCCCTGCTGGTGGCTTTGGCCGCGACCGTCCCGGCACGGGTCGAGGCTAAGGAAGGCCAACTGGTCCGTGACGCGGAGATCGAAGATATCATCCGGGCCTACACGACACCACTGTTCCAGGCAGCGGGGCTGAGCCCGAACGACATCAAGGTTTACCTGATTCGGGATTCGCGGCTCAACGCCTTCGTAACGCCCGGTCTGCGGATGTTCATAAATACCGGCCTTCTGATGCGGGCCGAGACTCCGCTGCAGGTGATCGGCGTGATCGCCCACGAAACCGGCCATCTTGCCGCGGGACATACGGCCACGCGGGGCGACGCCTTGAGCCAGGCCAGCGCAACCGTCATCGCGTCCTACGTACTCGGCCTGGGGGCCGCGCTGCTCACCGGGCATCCGGAACTGGCCCCCGCCATCGTGTCCGGCGGCCAGGACATCGCGCTGAAGGGGCTGCTCAGCTACACGCGGAGCCAGGAATCGACCGCCGACCAGATGGCGGTGCGCTTCCTGAACGGTACCCATCAGTCGCCGCGCGGGCTGCTGGAGTTCATGAAGATCCTGGGCGGCCAGGAGGTTTTGTACAACGACAACCAGGATCCCTACCTGAGGAGCCACCCTCTGACCCAGGACCGCATCGCCTTCCTCGAAGATCAGGTCAAGAAGTCGCCGTACAGCAACAAGCCGGCCTCGCCCGAGCTGGTCGCGATGCACAATCGAATGCGCGCAAAGCTCTACGGCTTCCTCGAGCCGCTCGACCGCGTCCTGCAGGTTTATCCGGAAACCGATGAAAGCCTGCCGGCGCGCTATGCCCGCGCCATCGCCCATTACCAGGCCGGCGACATCGATCTCGGCCTCAAGCTGACCAACGCCCTGATCGAGGAGATGCCGAAAGACCCTTATTTCCGCGAGCTGAAGGGGCAAATGCTGTTCGAATACGGCCGCCTCGCCGAGGCCCTGCCGGAATACCAGGAAGCCGTCCGTCTGCGCCCACGGTCGCCGCAACTGCGCCTCGGCCTGGCGCAGGTCGAGATCGAGACCAACCGGCCCGACCTGAACGGTGCGGCCCTGGAGAACATCGAGGCGACGCTCCGCGGCGAGCCGGACAACAGCATCGCCTGGCGCCTGGCCGCAATCGCCTACGGCCGCAAGGGGGACGTCGGGATGGCCGCCCTGGCGCTGGCGGAACGGGCCCTGGCACAGGGAAAGGCGAAGGAGGCGAAGGAGCAGGCCGGGCGGGCGCAGGAGATTCTGCCGCCGGGCAGCCCCGGTGCCATCCGCGCCGCCGACATTACCGGCCTGGCCGATCAGCTCATCAAGAATAATTGATCCATTACAAATGCTTGCGGGTTAGCCATTCGGCGCGGTCCGAATTGCCGAGCGTGACCGGACCCGCTATCCTGTGTCCGCTCCGGCACGGCCGTACGAGGGAGCGAGGCCCATAGAACACAACCGGTGCTTGCAGCGCCGTCAGAGACTGAGGAGACGAACATGACGCCCCAAAGCGTGACGGCGAAGCGGTGGTTTGGCATCTTCGTGGTCCTCGCCGTGCTCATCGTCGGCCTCGCGCTGGCCGGGCCGGTCCGCGCGCAGGAGCAGAGCACGCCGGTACCCGGCGAGGGACAGTCCAGCTTCGACGCGGAGCAGACCCAGGATATCGAGAAGATCGTCCACGACTACCTGCTCAAGCATCCCGAGGTAATCTTCGAGGCGGCCGAGAAATACCAGAAGCAACAGCAGATGGCGGAGGAACAGCGGCGCCAGAAGGCACTCGCGGCGCATGCCGATCTCCTGCGCGGCGCGCCCGGCGATCCTGTGCTCGGGAATCCGGACGGCGACGTCGTCCTGGTCGAGTTCTTCGACTACCGCTGCCCCTATTGCCGCAAGGTCGCCGGGACCTTGCGCGACGTCGTCCACGAAGACGGCAAAGTTCGCCTGGTGATGAAGGAGTTCCCGATCCTGGGCCCGCAATCGATCACGGCCGCACGCGCCGCGCTGGCGGCCTATAAGCAGGCGCCCGACAAATACGAAGCCTTCCACATGGCGCTGATGAAAACGCCGGGCGACATGAGCAACCTGCAGATTCGCCAGATCGCGCGCGAGAACGGCCTCGACGTGACGCAACTCGACAAGGACATGCAGGACCAGTCCATCAACGAGAACATTGCACGCACGCACGCACTGGCGCAGGCGCTGGGGATCTCGGGAACCCCCGCCTTCATCGTCGGCGGCACCCTGGTACCCGGCGCGATCGACAAGGCGGCGCTGATGCGCCTGATCTCGCAGGCCCGCGCCAAGGCCAGCTAGGGTCCGCGCCAGAATCCGGGCCGGCCGGGGCCGGCGGGGCGAGGGGGCCGAGATTGCGCGCGCGGCCGGCGCTATGCTAACGCTTGCGCCGAGCCGCTAGGGGGAGACCGGAAATTTGGCCAAACGCCCAAGGGTTCTGATCCTCAACGGACCCAACCTCAACATGCTGGGCACGCGCGAGCCGGAGGTCTACGGCAAAACCACCCTGGCCGACATCACGGCGGCCTGCACCGCCCGGGCGAAGGGCCTCGGGCTGACGCTGGAGTGCCGACAGACGAACAGCGAAGGCGAACTGGTCGACTGGATACAGCAGGCGCGAGAGGACGCCGCCGGCATCATTCTCAACCCGGGCGCCCTGACGCACACCTCGGTGGCGATTCTCGACGCCCTGCTCGGTGTCGGGCTGCCGACGATCGAGGTCCACCTCTCGAACATCCACAGGCGCGAAGACTTCCGCCATCATTCCTATGTCTCGCGGGCGGCGCGCGGCATCATTTGCGGGTTTGGCGCTCAGGGGTATCTCATGGCGCTCGACGCCATGTCGGAATGGCTTTCGAAAAAGCAGGCGAAATAATGGGCAAGTTCCAGCTCGACGAAGATCTGATCCGCGGCTTGGCGGACCTGCTGCACGAGACCGGCCTCGACGAGATCGAATACGAAGCCGAGGGGCAGCGCGTCCGTGTCGGACGCAACACGCGCGCGGTGGCGCAGGCGCCGGCCGCCGTGCCGACGGGAGGCGGCGCCGCGCCGGTCGCCGCGGGCGAGGAAGCGCCGCCGGCCGGAACCGTCACCTCGCCCATGGTGGGCACCGTCTACCTTTCCGGCGAACCCGGCGCGTCCCCCTTCGTCAAGGTGGGCGACACGGTGCGCGAAGGGCAGACGCTGATGATCATCGAAGCGATGAAGGTCATGAATCCGCTGCCCAGCCCGCGCGAGGGGAAGGTGACGCGCATTTTCGTGCGCGACGGACAGCCGGTGGAGTTCGGCGAGCCGCTCGTCATCGTCGAATAACCGGTGACGGAACCGAGCATGTTCGAAAAGGTCCTCATCGCGAACCGCGGCGAGATCGCGCTGCGCATCCATCGCGCCTGCCGCGAGATGGGCATTCAGACGGTCGCCGTGCACTCGACGGCCGATTCCGACGCCATGCACGTGCGGCTCGCGGACGAGAGCGTCTGTATCGGGCCCGCGCCGAGCAAGGACAGCTACCTCAACGCCTCCGCCATTCTCTCCGCCGCGACCATCACCGGCGCCGACGCCATCCACCCCGGCGTCGGCTTCCTCTCCGAGAACGCCGACTTCGCGGCCATGGTCGAGGAACACGGTCTGGTCTTCATCGGCCCCAAGCCGGAGCACATCGGCCTGATGGGCGACAAGGTCGCGGCAAAGCAGGCGGCCGAAACCCTCGGCCTGCCCGTGGTGCCCGGCTCGAACGGCGCAATCGGCGCAAAGGACGAAGCGGCGCACGTGGCGGAGCGCATCGGCTATCCCCTGCTGATCAAGGCGGCCGCCGGCGGCGGCGGCCGCGGGATGAAGCTCGCGCGCAACCAGGGCGAACTCTTCGAGGGGCTGGAGCAGGCCCGAGCGGAGGCCAAGGCGGCCTTCGGCTACGACGCGGTCTACCTGGAGAAATACCTGGAACGGCCACGTCATATCGAGGTGCAGCTGCTGGCCGACGGTCAGGGGCAAGTGGTCCATCTGGGCGAACGGGACTGTTCGCTGCAGCGCCGGCACCAGAAGCTGCTGGAAGAGGCACCCTCTCCGGCCCTCAATGAAGCAAGCCGGCTGGCGATCGGCGAGCGCACCTGCGCCGCGATGCGACGGCTCGGCTATCGCAGCGCGGGCACCATCGAGTTCCTCTACGAGAACGGCGCGTTCTTCTTCATCGAAATGAACACCCGGCTGCAGGTCGAACACCCGATCTCCGAAGCGATCACCGGAATCGACCTGGTGCGTGAGCAGATTCGCATCGCCGCCGGCGCGCCGCTCGACATCTGCCAGGAGGACATCATCTTCAACGGCCACGCCGTCGAGTGCAGGATCAATGCCGAGAATCCGCGGACCTTCGTCCCCTCCCCCGGCGTTGTCACCGACTATCACGCACCCGGCGGACTCGGCGTGCGCGTCGATTCCGGCCTCTATGCCGGCTACCGCGTGCCGCCGCACTATGATAGCTTGATTGCCAAGCTGATCGTGCACGGCCAGACCCGGAACGAATGCCTCATGCGCCTGCGCCGTGCGCTGGAGGAGTTTGTCATAGACGGCATCGAAACGACGATTCCGCTGCACCAGAAGCTCATAATGGCCAACGATTTCATCAACGGCGACTACACGATTCACTGGCTCGAAGGTTTCGTCGCCGGCTTGAAGAGCGACAAGGAGTGATCACGGCGGACGACGGCCCATGCAGCTGACGCCCGATTTGCTGTTGCGCGCCTATGCGATCGGAATCTTTCCGATGGCGGAAGGCCGCGATCATCCCGACCTCCATTGGATCGACCCCGAGACTCGGGGAATCCTACCGCTCGAGCGCTTTCACCTGCCGCGCAGCCTCAAGCGGCGCTTGCGGCGCGGCGATTTCGAGGTGCGTTGCGACACCGCCTTTTCCGAGGTGATCCGGGCCTGCGCCGAGGCCACGGCCGACCGCCCAGATACCTGGATCAACCCGACGATCGAGCATCTGTTCGTCGAACTCTTCGAGAGCGGCTTCGCCCATTCGGTCGAGACCTGGCAGGACGGCCGCCTCGTAGGCGGGCTGTACGGCGTCGCCCTGGGCGCGGCGTTCTTCGGCGAAAGCATGTTCAGCCGGGTCGACGACGCCAGCAAGGTGGCCCTGTGCCATCTCGTCCTGCGCCTGCGCAAAGGCGGCTTTCAACTGCTCGATACTCAGTTCGTCACGCCGCACCTCAGCCGCTTCGGCGCGATCGAGATCGAGCGGCGCGAATACCGCGGCCTGTTGGCCCGGGCGGTGACGACGAGGGCCGAATTTCCTTCGGTCGTAACGCCCGAGGAGGTCGAGCAACTCCTCAGCCGGACGGTGTGAGCGCGCGGGTGACCTGGCGCTTTAGGACTGCAGGATTTCGTCGATCTCGGACTGGTCCATGGCGCGCTTCTTGCCGTGGATGATGGCGCTGGCCAAGTCGACGAGTCTCTGAAGTTTGTGCGAGACGTCATTAACGGTGTTTTCGGCCCGCTGGGTATCGCCCGCGGCGACGGCCTCCGCAACCCGCTCGCGGCCCGCGAGCACCAGTTCGTCCATCCGCGCCACCGTGACGTCGAAGGGCACCCGGAACTTTTCCGGCGCGTTGAAATAGGCCAGGACGGCGAGTTCCTTGTCGGTGAACGCGCTGTCTCGGAAATGCGCCTCGTACGACTTCGGCGCCCATTCCATGGCATCGTCGAGGCAATCGGGCATGCTCGGCACCATATCGAGCAGCATGATGATTTCGTTGAAATGATTGAGGTAATCGGTCGCCAGAAGGGTTTCCGGATTGATGTTCTTGCCGCGGACGAGCCGCCCCAGGGTACGCGGATGCGTCGGGCGGCCCGTACCGTCATACCGCGGCCCGGCGGCCCCTTGCGCTGCGCTTTCTGCGGTGTCCGCTCTGACCGTCATCCCCAACCCTCAGACGCGCCGTCATCCTATCTCGCGGGGATCGCGTCCCGCGGGCGAGGCTCACTCCATTCCCGTATCGAGGACAAAGGATATGGCCGAGGTCTTAGGAATTTCCTTAACGCCCGGAAACCGGTACCGCCCACGCCGGACACCCGTTATAGGCGTAATATAAGCGAGATTTTCCCGCTTTCTCCACGCGCCGCCGAGGCGCGTCAGTCTTCCGGGGGCGGCGCGGTCGGATCCTCCGGCCCGCCCGAGGCATCCCCTTGATCGTCGCCCGTCGCGTCCGGCTGATCCTCGGCCGCATGCGGCGTCAGCAGGCCGCTGGCGATGACCTCCGACCGCTTGCGGCAATCGAGCACCCAGACGTCGTAAACCGGGTGCTCCAGGGCCGAGATCGCCGGCGAGGAGGCGAACATCCAGCCGTGGAAGACCTCGACCGCCGGCGAGTCGGGGCGGACATCGACGATTTCCAAGTAGGCCGCGCTTTCCGGCGTTTCGGTCGGCGGCTTCTTGTCGCAGGCGCGCGCGAGGATCTCGAGGGTGCCGAAGCGGGCCAACTCGCCGATCGGGGCGACGAAGGTGGAGACCCGCGCCGTCGTCTTGTCGAGGCCCTGCAGCACGGCGACCATCTCGTCCCCGCCGGGGCCCTGACCGTCGGCTCCCGAATTCGGCACGTTGGCCTGCTGGGCGGCGGTTTCGCCCTGGTCGGCGCCGTCCTGCTGCGCCGCGACCGGCCCGGCCAGCGCCACGCTCGCCAAGAACACAGCGCTCAGGACCGTCAGGGCGTGGCTTGGGC
>Ga0210124_1000183_pt1 | contig 35904 bp, 27 predicted proteins | sample Muzzi_PWC_D2_FD_185554 | JGI IMG/M metagenome (GOLD analysis project Ga0210124, IMG submission 185554) | Wetland microbial communities from San Francisco Bay, California, USA, that impact long-term carbon sequestration - Muzzi_PWC_D2 (SPAdes) | ecosystem: Environmental > Aquatic > Marine >... | reverse complement strand
GACCGTTCGTTGGGGAGCAATGCTGAATGTTCGGATCGGGCGCAGGCTGAACTTGACTTCTGGAGCGCCCGCAGTACGGCAGGCGTGATTGTGGCTCGGCCCCATTTCACGGTACGGCTGTTCGATGTAGTTTCCGCGCCAGAGCCGTTTTGGGGTGGGCCAGCTATCGGCAGCGGGCATGTCACCCGAATCGTAGAGTGGTACAACTTTGGCCGCCGCTTCTTCGACCAAGCCTTAACCATCGGCGAGGTTCCCGACGCTGCACTGTTAGCCATCAGCAATAATGAGAACCCATTGCCAACCAACGATGATGACCCCAACGAGGCCGATATCGGCAGTGGTGAAGATTCGGGCGCGTCTGACGGAGCTATCGATGAGGAATCGATTGATACGGCTCAGATTGCTGACGGGGCGATAACGACTAACAAAATCGCCGATAACAGTATCAGCAATGCCAAGATGCAGAACGACTCGATTGGCACAGCCGAAATCCAAAACAGCGCGGTCACGGCGGCCAAGATTGCCGCAGGTGCGGTTGATACCAGCGAGCTAGCCAGCGAGGCCGTGACAGCCAGCAAAATTGCCGATGGGGCGATAACTTCGGCCAAGATTGCGGCTGATGCGGTAGGGGCGGCTGAGATTGGACAATTACCTTCGGCGCGGGTGTATCACAATGCGGACCAAACGACATCGGATGAGACAGAGACCTTCCTCAACTTTAACTCTGAACGGTGGGATACAGACTCCATCCACGACACCAGCACCAACAACGAGCAACTGACTTGCCCCTCGGGGGCCGCAGGCAAGTATCAAGTAACAGCGCACATCACGTTGGACTATCCCTCATCTGGGACGGCCTTCGCGCGAGTGGATTTGGTAAAGAACACGGGGGACATCATCGCCACGCAGACTGCCACGCGATTAAGCACGATTGACGAGAATCTACAGATTACTCTCTCATCCCTGGTCGATTTGGCAGTGAATGATTATGTCCGGGTGCGAGTCTATCAGGCAGGGTTCGGCAGCGTAGATGTGTTGGCAGGGTCTTCAACGGCGCAGAACAATGCGGATTTTGAGATGATTTTTGTGGGAGCGTAGCCCAGCAGAACTGGATTATAACAGGGGAGCAGAGGAGCAAGGGGGCAGGGGGGCAAACGGGTGAAATAGGTTGGGGTTCGGACTTTAACCCAACCTACCAACTGTTTGGGATTCCATCATTGTTAAAGCGATGGATAACGTATTTTCAAGAGTAGTCGTTAACCAGCTAATCATTGAAGAAATAGAATCAGGATGAACTTCGATACCCTCAAGATTAGCGAACGAATGATAACGGCTTCTCGGTTCTATTGGGCCAGTAGTAGCTAGTATCAGCCGTCCTGGAAGCCCACGATGGAATAACACCCTTCTCAACGTCATCCATTTCCCATATTCATCATCTTCTAACACGCTTCGAAGCGCATTTGCTAATCGGATGCCTTGATCAATTTCCTCATATGTCGAAATAGTAGTTTGAATTTTAATTTTTCGTCGTTGAATATCGTTTTCAAAGCGGAATTTAGTTGGATAAATAGCTGCTCCCCACGCAAACAATGCGTATACCATAGTTTCTAGACAAGTAGCACCTGACATCACGAACAAGAAGAAATCACGCTCTTGGTAATATCTTTGTGGCTGAGGTGGCGCGCCTCCGTGCGTTATTACCGATTGCGAAAATGCGTCACCAGATTCAACAGATGATTTGTAGCGATAGATGATAGAATTAAGACCTGAGCGAAATTGGGATTGGAGATCATCTGCCACATTCATCGCCGTGAAGTATTGATGAGCAAGTTTATGGATCTGAACATGAATATTCGAAGGATATGAGTGAGGAATATCCAGATCTCCGATCAATTGAGAAAGTGGTTCGGGTACAGATTCACCCATGCCTACATACCTCATTAAGGATGAGAACATCCTTCTTAACATCCGCATTAAACGAAACACTGCCGCATCTAGCAGTCTAACCAATTTATTCAGCATCACAATTGACGGTATCATACCATATTTGAGCAAAAATCAGTAGCTCACTCCAACACTCGTGAGGAGTGACAAAGTGCACTTTGTCACTCCTTAAGCCACCGCCAGCTTGCGCAACTCATTCAGGTTTTGCACCCGAAAATCAGTCTGTTCCGGCCAGCCGCCGTCGCCGTTGACATCGAGATGGACCGTGGCAACACCCGCCCGCCGCCCGGCCTGTAAATCGAAGAGAAAATCGCCCACGATGACCGCTTCATTTGATGGGGCGTTCCAATGAGCGAGGAGTTTGTGAATACCATCCGGGTCGGGTTTGGGCGCGAGCACAGACTCCCGACCCAGAATACAGGCAGGCTCGAAGAAATCGAGTAAGTCACACGCCTTCAGGGTTTCATGGGCGTTCAATACGCTGTTACGGGTCAGAATCCCCAGAGTAGCACCGCGCCGCCGGAGTCCTCCCAGCAATTCTTTAGCCCCGGCTTGAGGCGTAGAGTCGCGGGCCAATTCCAGCTCAAGCTCATCTAAACGGAGGTAAAGAGGTTCAGCTTCTTCCACCGGGAGTGCGGCCAATGCCTCCAAAATCGGTTTGCCGGGGGGGAGGCCGAGAGTGGCTCGAATAGCATCGAAGTCATGCACGGCAATAGTCAGCGTGCCGTCCATATCGAATATCCAGTAGTTGCGTTGGTGTAGGTTCATAGGGACAGATTATCACGAATAGCCCGAATAGACGAATTTCATGAATAATTCGGAAAACCTCGAAAAATCCCTGAACGATTTTCGGCAACCTCCGAGTGAAAGGGTGATAGGATGTTGAGGAAATTGAATGGAGCAGATATGAGTTATCCCAAATCGATGAACGGTAAACATAAACCAGGAAAAAAGATTATCGCTCTGCCACCCCAATACCTTATCTCCGGCATACGCGCGTTGCTGTGCGCCATCATGCTGCAAGCGATGAGAGATGCCAAGAAACAAGATACAATCATCGGCGATGAGGCCCGCGAGTTTCTGCGAAATGGGGCCGGGTGGATTATGCACTATCTGTACGGCCTCGAGCTAAATGGCGAGGCCCTCATCGCATTGATTGATGAGGGCCATATCGATGAGCACTTGCGAATGAAGGTACTGCGGTACAGCCGCGACGTTCATCGCATTGATAGACCGGATTTGGAAGAAATCCGGCTTAAACCCCTGCCCTCCGAATTGAACGAGAATTTACTGACCGGGGGCGAGAAGTTATGAACCCTTGAGAATCACCGGCAGATAGCTCCGCGTCCCACCAACCAGTAAGCTGACGGTAGCGGTTTGGGTGAGACCACCGCCGGTGGCGGTCACGGGTACAGTGTACCACAACCCAGGCAAAAGCAGCCCAGCGGGATGAGTATCGGTTAGGGTGAGCGTGGCTTGACCCTCGGGGGTTAGCATTGTGGGGACCAAACTCAAGGTTTGGCTGGGGGATGGGCTGGTAGCCATCACGGTGACAGTCTCGGTAAAGTTGCTACCGGCGGTCACAATAACATCATAAGTGGTCGTATCGCCAGGGTCAATGGTCTGAGTCGAGGGCGTAACACTGAGCGCAAACTCGTTAGCGGCTATTGCCTGGGCTGAGTCGGGGTCGACCATCAGCGAGGAGATGTCGACCGCTTCAAAATCCGAGCCGGAGACACGGTTAAAATCGTCGGCCAGGTCCCCATTATTCCAGCCCTCGTCCGGCGCGCCAGAGATGTACCAGGCCGAACCATTGTCGGCCAGAATCATGCCGTATTTCTTCAGCGCCCGAAGGATAACCTGACCTTGAGGCGAGAAGGTGTTATCAACAACAAAGCTGCTTTTAAGCCGAAAGTATTGGCCCATCGGAGGCCGGTTGGGGTCGCTCGAATCTGAGGCCTCGTGACGGGCTGGCCACACATAGGCATTGCGGGTTTGAGGTGCGGTAAAGCGGAGCGCATGGTTGATTTCACCGGTATTCACCTCTTCAAAGCGAGTCAGACCCGGCAAAATAGGAAGACCCGCCGCATCAGCCGAGGTCCAGCCAGCTTGCCGGAGGTCGTTAGAGTTTAAATCAAATATTGCCCCGGATTGAGCATCCCAGCTTCCATCGCCGTTGGGGGAGGCAGCAAACATTTCATAGAGCTTGCACTCACCCTGCCGCAGTACGAGAACGTGACTATCGGAGCCGGCTTCAATTGGAGCATCAGGCGGAACAGGGTAGGGACCGGGGTCACTTTCGCTGGCGTATGGGGAAATGTTAATCGCAACTAACGGCTGATTTGACGGCACAACTACATAGGGAATGCCGATTTTATCACCAGAACCCAACGGCCAATCGCCGGAACCGAAATCAGCATGGGGGTGGGTAGCAGGGCCGATCATGTTGATGTAGGCATTGGAATTAGGGTCCACAGGCAGGGTATCGATGGGTGTATTCCAGATATTATCATTCGGGAAGATCGAGCAGCCCCCAAGGGTTGGCCCCTGGGCCAATATTAGGCGGCTTGAGGCAAAGCTCAACAGCATTACCAATACTAAGACAATCACCACTCGATTAACCTTAGAATATTTCATATTGTCCTCCATTCATCCAAGTCTAGTATATAAGCTGAGAGGCCGATTGTGAAGCGTAGAAAATACCCAAGTGATAAAAACCATCATTGGTGCGAGTCTTATCTCTCATAAATTTTCCAGTGGATTTTAATAATAAAAGGGTTCACAAATCTTCGTGAACCCTTTTTATGCAACACAAAATTGGTTTTGCTATTTTAGCCCTTACCCCCCGCTCTCCGGCTTTTTTCTCCTATCCTGTAATACTTTATAGAGAAATGGAACATTGAGGGCGCTGCCCAGAATCATCCCCACTATACTCAGTACACTGAGTTGACCGGCCACAATTAAGGGTGGTTTGGCCACATTGATGGTCAGGTCCGGCGCCCATATGGTATATGGTTCCGGCCTTTTTCCACCTTCACCAGTAGGCTCCCATTCCACCTCGACCACCAAATTAACGATATGTCGGCCAGACTCTTTGGGGGTAACGTTCCATGTCCAGCTAATTTCAGAGCGGTCGAGTGATTGGCGGGCGCGTGGTTCCGGCTCACTGACTTCGAACACCGTGCCGCCATACGATAATCTGGCAACGGCAAAGGTGTTGTACCCCTCGCCAAAAGCGCTCTGGATTGGAACCTGTGGGGTGCTGTTTGGAACCGCTTTGGGTGTGACCGCCACGACTTCGTGCTCAACGCCGGCCTCAACCGTTGGGGCATAAACCCCCTCCGAAATTTGAACCAGCGTCACTCTAATAAAATCAGATTGGTTGACCTCCGTCAATTTGGGCCAATCTGCCGCAACCACAACGGTCGGCACTACCTGCAGCACAGCGCCGGTATCGGGCAAAGTGCCGGGGGTGGGCACTGGCGTTTCAGTCGGCGGGATAGGAGTCGGTGTATCGGTAGGAGGAACCGGAGTCGGTGTCGGCTGCGCTTCGGCGGTTAGCTGCGCCGCTGCCGAAGCTGTGGCTTCAGCCTGGGCTGCCTGCACTTGTGCTTCAGCCGTTGCTGTTTGGGCCGCTGCCTGCACTTGAGCCACTTCCATTTGAGAAGTGATCCTGTCTGCGGCAGCCTGCAAAGCAGCAATCAACGCCTCCCGATTTGACTCGGTAGCCGCCATGTTTATCAGATCGGCCTGGGCCGTGGACTCAGCGACAACCGGGTCTAATTCAGGCTGGTCTGAAGCAGCATCCGCCCTTTCTCTTAAAGCGACGGCAATAGCATCGGCCTCACTCACTAACCCTGAACTAACATCGTTGTCAACTAAATTTTCCCCCTGCATGAACCCTCGCGCAAATGACCGGGTAGGCGTCGGAAAAAACAGAAGGGCGCACAAGGATAACAAGATAATGATAACTCCAATAATGGAGAGTATTCTGGAAACCATTGGTCTCACCTTTCTTATTGCTTCGTGGCAAAAATCTTATGGTAGTACTATACTCCCATGATAATACAAAATTAGCCGGTGTCAATTAGGGTCGAAAAATTGAACTACCACTCAATTTGGAGAGGCTACGGAGTATGCTACAATATAACGGTTAAGATCAACTCATGAAAAATTCTCTCGTTCCCACGCTGAGCGTGGGAACGAGAGAAAAAGTTTATTTATGGAGCATTACACCCATGAACCGTGAAGAGACCCTGGAATGGATAGATTTAATTCTCGACTCATTAGATCAACACGAGATGATGGCCATCATCAAAGAGAGCGTTGGTGAATTTGATGGCGAATTTTTCGAGACCATTAGCAGCGAAACGGAACGGCACGAAGCAGAAGGTGATGGTGAAACCGCCGAGCGTTTAACACAAATTGCCCGGGCCATTGCCAGCGTCCGGCAAAACCGCGCTGAGAATCTCTAATTCTATTTCACAAATAGGACAAACTATGACAACCAACCAGCCCGAAAATATCATCCTGGATGGAAGCTTGCTGAGTAAACTCCGGGACGATATTAAAGATGTATTTAATGTTGAGCGTGTTGAAACGCCTCGCTTAGCCGCACAGGGTACGATTGTCTTTTATGGCAGTTTGCTGATGCAAGATAGCGAAGCCGCTTACGACATGATTGCGGAACACTGGCATGCTCACGACTACACGCCTTTATTACGCCGCCGCGGCGACCAAATTGCCCTGATTGCCCAGCCGGGCGTAATAGTTCCAAAACCAAGCAACCCCTGGATAAATTTGGCGTTAGCCATTGCTACGATTGCTTCGGTCTTATTTACCGGTGCAACTTACGAATGCCAATGTATTCCTCAAACCTTGGCCGATTGGTTAAGTGGCTTACCGATGATGTTGAGTATGATGGTTATTTTGCTGGCACATGAGTTTGGGCACTATTTTGCCGCCCGATTTCATAAAGTAGCGGTAACGTTACCCTACTTTATTCCTCTGCCGGTGATTTCTCCGGTAGGAACATTGGGGGCCTTCATTCAATTACGCTCACCTTTTAAGACGAAAAAACATTTGTTTGATATTGGGGTAGCCGGTCCATTAGGGGGCTTAATTTTTGCTATTCCGCTGATTTTCTGGGGAATAGCCTCTTCGCCAGTCCATGAACTCAGTCGTGGTTCCAATGGAGGCTCAGTTCTGGAAGGAAATTCTATTTTTTACCTGGGAGTCAAATATTGGATGCATGGTCAATTACTCCCCAGCTTTGACCAGTATTCTAATTTGCCTGTTGTTAAAGAATTTCTATTAGTTTTAGCCGGTTCTATCCCAGAGGGTGGCGGCAGTGATATTCTGATTAATTCAGTAGCTTTTGCCGCCTGGTTTGGTCTATTCGTGACAGCCATGAATCTGCTGCCGGTGGGCCAGTTAGATGGAGGGCATATCATCTATTGTCTCATTGGAGACAAAGCTAGACTACTAGGAATGGGATTGATCGGGGCCATGTTGCTGGCGGGAATCTTTTGGTGGACCGGTTGGGTGGTATGGGCCTTGTTAGTCTTCTTTGTCATTGGCCCCCAACACCCGCCTCCCCTCAATGACCTGCCGCCACTTGGCGCTGGCCGAAAAATATTGGCTTATATAATGATCTTCATCTTCGTTATCATGTTTATGCCAAATCCGCTTCAACCGTTATAAAGTACTATCGCAAATTATCACCTAACAGGGTGCGGATTGCAATCCGCACTCCGTTAGTGAACACAAAAAACAGGCTCACCGGAGTTGGTGAGCCTGTTGATTTAGTTTGGTGTCTGTAATTTGAGACAGTAGGGGCGAGGCAACTCGGCTTGAAGGTCTCGGTGCAAACAACCCATATTCCGAGTTGCCGTTCGGCTGAGCTCACGACGAAGCCTCGCCTCTACGAAAGGTTCTACTCTTCAGTCGCTTCTTTAGGAATTCTATAGACACAGTTTGAAGCCCCATTGGAAATGCAGGCCACTTCTTCGACCTTGTGCAATTTACCGGTAATCCAGGCCATTGCTTCCATTAAAACGCCCACAGTGACATAACAACAAGGCTTATCGTGAGCCGGACGCCAGCCACAGGGACACTCATCGACGATAAAATAAAAGGCATCATCTTCTTCTCGAAGGGTGGTGGGTTGGTTCACCCGCTCTAGGGCGGCTTTAGCCATTCGCTCTAAAATGAGCTTCATACGGGTTTTTTCAGGTAACGCTTTGAGCGCCACCCCGGCCAAACCTAAAATAGCGGGCTGGTCTCTCAAGCCAAATTGAAAAGTGGCCCGGCCAATTCTCAGGAGCATCGCCCTGGCCCCACGAGGACCATAAAAATCTTCTACGGCTTGTTGGGCGCTGCCATACTCCTCAAAAGTAGCCCCCATATCGAGATTTTTAGGGGGGTAGTTATCGATATAGTTTTTTAACCCTCCAGCATTTAGAACAGCCTTGGTGCCATTTTCTCCCATAACATCTTCAATAGCTTCTAATAATACCCGCAATGCGGCATTAGGCATGGGGCGTTTTTCTGGCATTACCTTACCTCCAAATGTGTCTTTTTGAGCGTAGGGCTATTATACCACAGCTACCATAAATTGGTCGAGTCGGTTTTAATAGAGAAGACCCGAAGGGTTTTGGAAACCCTTCGGGTCTGCGCCTATCTTTCTAACAATTATAAATGTTTACCGGGTTCGCCGTCGCCACTCCTCCTTGAGTTCCAAAACGGATAAGTCGTCTTCAACATCAAGGAAATCCTGCAGGAGGCGCGAAAACTTAGCTGCTTCATCGAGCATGGGGAAATGTTTTGATTCGGCCAACCCAATAGGGCGAATATTATGCCAATTACCGTTGAGGGCGCGGGTGGGTGTGGGGTCAATCATATCGTCCTTTTCACCATAAACCGCCAGTATCATGGCATCATTAGAGCGAGCCACCAGTTCCATTCGGCTCTTGACATCAAGCTGCGCCACAGATTGCACACTGGCGTTGATGACACCTTCACCCGTTTTTTCGGCTTCTTTTTGAACCTCTTTCGCAATATTCCGCGTCCACAACATTTTTGCCATCATGGTATTATTGGCAACGTCAATCAGTCTGCGAGTAATGCTGTCAGACGTTATCGGCAAGCTAACAGCCATCACTTTTTTGACTAAATCAGGGTGACGAACCGCATACTCAAGGGCTACAGTAGCCCCCAGCGCATGCCCTATAATTGGCGCATCGCGTATCCCCATATTATCGGTAAAGTTATTGACCAATGCCACATAATCTGAAACTTCATAACGAGGCTTAGATTTATCGGAATCGCCAAAGCCCCATAAGTCCAGAGCATAAGTTCGGTATTTATCTGATATAGTCTCCATGGTGGGCATCCAATAGCGCCATGAGCCAAGCCACCCATGCAAAAAAAGCACGGGCGCGCCTCGTCCAAAGGCTTCGTAATGGACTAAACCACCATCAATGACAACTGCGCTCATTCATTAACCCAAACTATAATTTGCCATACTTCGTTAAGATTTTATTCACTCGTTTAGATAAATCATCCGGGGCAAAGGGCTTAAGGAAATACTCTTCGGCCCCTAACTCCAAGCCAGCATTCACTTCAGCTTCTTGCCCTTTAGCTGATAAAAACACAATGGGAATATTCTCCGTCTTTTCTTCAGCCTTGAGCGCCTCACAAGCTTCATACCCTGTCATTTTGGGCATCCGAACATCCAATAGTATCAAATCTGGCTTGATTTCCTTAGCTTTTTGGACAGCTTCCTGTCCATTGGAAACTTCGACAACATTAAAACCACTAAGTTGTAAGGTAAAAACTATTAATTCTCTTATATCCCGCTCATCTTCAGCGACCAAGATTATAGGATCACCCATGAGTTGTAATTACTCCCAAGAAAACAGCATAAGTAATTATGAATTGCGAATTGGCAATCAATAATTATTCAGAGTTGTTTCAATCCGGACTATTTCCGAAATTATACTATCGACAGAGACAAACCGGTTAATTGTTGTCCCATTTTTTCTACCCAAAATGCTCACGACTTCATCTTTTTCGGTCTCTATTGGTTCATCGGTAATTACAACCAACGGTATCTCTTTTGTCTCAGGGGTATGTCGAAATTGAGAGATAACAGTTTCATCATTTACAAGCGGTATTTTGGCACCGATTAAAATGAGCGCGGGCGTGTTCCCAATAGCCATATCCAAGGCTTGTTGACCATTAAAGGCACATTGAACCTGATATCCGCCACCAAGCAGAATCTCTTTGAGCCGATTAGAAGTTTCTCGATTTTTCTCCACAATCAATATTCGCTCTCTTTGTTTTGATAGGGGTAGCCCTGATTGTAAAGCATCTGGTTTGGTTTTGTCCAGGGCTGCTTTGATACATTCCAGAACCTGAGCGGCATCAAAAGTGGAGGCAATGTAATCAAGCACCTGTAAATATAAAGACTCGCCGTTTTGGTCTACGGAAAAGGCAGAGAGCAGGACAGGGATTTTGACCGTAGCTTCCCCATTTTTGAACTGCTCTAACCAGGCAAAACTATTGGCATCTTTTAGGGAGACATCTAAGATGATAAGTCTAAGGGCATCATTCGCCTGGTGGGCAAGATTCAAGGCCATCTGTCCTTGGCCAAGAGCAGTAATTTGGAATCCTTGTGCTTCCAGACCGGGTTTTAAGAGACCGACAAATTCATTTTCATCACTAATAATAAGTATTTGTGGGCCTTTTGCCGAATCGAGTTGGTCTATCACTTGCCTATCATCCTTGTAATTAGGGTCAAACGGGATGGTAAAGCTAAATGTAGTCCCGACATCAAGCTCACTTTGCACCCAAATTTGCCCACCAAACATCTCGACAAAGGATTTAGTAATAGCTAACCCCAAACCGGTCCCATCGACCACTTGCACCGCGGTACGCTCTGAGCGGAAGAAGCGATCAAAAATATAGTCAACGTCTTCTTCAACAATTCCGATTCCGCTATCTTCCACGTCAATCTGGACAAAATCACCGGCAGCTTTGGCATATAGCGTTACGTTACCCTCTTCGGGGGTATATTGCCGGGCATTGCCAATGAGATTAACTAATATCTGGGTAACGCGAGCCTTATCAGCATAAATGTTAGGTAAATGGTCGGGCAAGTTCAAAGAGAAGGTCATAGACTTCTCAAGCATCGGAGCTTCAAAGGAAACAGCTACCTCTTTGATAAGCTCAATAATATCCAGCGAAGCCATATCCAACTTGACTCGTCCAGTTTCAATTCGAGAGATTTCGAGGATATCGTTAACCAAATCGGTTAGCCGGTCACTATTCGATTGAATGATTTTCACAAAACGATGTTGAATCGGATTGAGGGTACCGACTTTCTCATTCTGAGAAAGCAGAAGATCAGCGTAGCCCTTCACCGATGTCATAGGTGTACGAAGCTCATGAGAAACCATCGAGATAAACTCATTTTTCAGACGCTCAATTTCGGCTTCTTTACTGATATCTCGCAAGACGGCCACAATGCTAGGCAGCCCTTCGGAACTCAAGATAATAGGGGCCAGGCTTACCATCAGAACCTTTGGCCCAACTTCAATACGGAACTGTGTCGACCGTGCCCCTCCCCCTATCTCAGGCAAAGTCTCCAAAAGATTGTCATATAATAGTTGGGTTAATTCCAACCCTGCTGGAGAGCCTGAACGGCCCAAAAGTTGATGCAAAGGCTGGTTTTCGACCTCTACAGCGTTAAGGTTTAGTATCTCTGCCGCTTTGGGGTTAACCAACACAATATTACGATCACTATCTATGACCAATACACCGTCGGTAATACCTTTAAGGATAGCCTGATTTTTTGCTGCCTCTGTTGCCTGCTGCCGGTACATTACTCCTAATCGGTCAGCCTGGTCCGTTATCAAGCGATACAACTCGGCCTTACTTATCGAAATAGCGATTTGAGCAGAGGCGGCTGTTACCAACTTGAGCTGTGCTTCGGAAAAGTAGTCGGGTTCCGGGTTAAAGACGAGCAGAGTGCCAACTACTTCATCACCTGTAGTTAAGGGCACAACAATGGCCGACCGGCGATTGGCTTTTTCATCATTGTTGGGTATCCAATCGGGGTCAGTTTTCAAATCGGGAACCAGGCGTGGCTCGCGATCCTCCATCACTTTGCCAGCCAAACCATATCCAATTTTATATGGGGTCTGAATCCCCCCTCGAGGCAACGATTTAGTTCGTCCTAACGCAGCCCGATAGGTTAACTGGCCCGTATCAGGGTCTAGTAGCAGAATTGAGCCAAGGGAAATTCCTATGGCTCGATTAAGCAGATGAAGAGCCTCGGTCAGGACTCTATCCAGATCGAAGCTGGTTGCCAATTCCCGCCCAATTTGATATAGCACCTCTACCCGGTCACGCTCTTCGGTAAGGTCTTGTAACGTTTGGGCCAATTCCTCAGTACGACGCGCTACCCGCTCCTCTAGCTCCTCGGTGAGAAGGTTCAAACGCTGCACCAGTTGCGCATTACGAACCGCTACCGAAGCCTGATTCGCCACCAACGATAGAGACTGTACATCCTGGTCGTTAAAGTTGCGTGGCGTAAGGGCGCTCACAAAAATAGCCCCATTTATCCGGTTTTGTACCGGAATAGGCACCCCCAATATCGCCTGTGCGCCCAACCTCCTGGCAACACGCTCCGCTCGCCCTAGATTATTCTTGGCTTTGCCTTCAGTTTCACGCTTCGTAGACGTTTGGGCAGCCAGATTGGCAACAATGGGTTGATTGGTATCTATGATTTGCTTTATAAAATCCGACCATAAAGCTAACGGGTTTTTTCTGGAAAATCTGCTCTCTAACCAGTCAGCATGGGCCAAACCAAACCTTGTAGCTACCTCGTCCGTCGTGGCAGCGCCCTCAATAATATATTGGTTTGTCTCCTCATCCCAAAATAATATGGTGCCAACGTGGCTCTCCGACAAAGTTAAGGCATTTTTAATCACCGAGCGCATGACCTGCCGCACCTCAAGCATACCGCTAACTTCTACACCTAAATTATACAACTGCCGCATTTCGGCAGCCCGGCGACGGGTATCTTCCAACAAGCGGGCGCTATCAATGGCAACCGCAGCCAGGTCGGCCAAAGTTGTCACCAACTCGCGCATGCTCTTCTTATGAATTGCCGCCTCTATCGCCAAAATACCGATAACACCTTTCTCCGTTTTCATAGGAACGTAGGTGACATCATCGGGAAAGGGCAGCCCATAATCGGCAATTTCGTCTTTTTCAGTACTGCCTTCAATAATTAACATCTCGCCCGATTGAATAACCGAGGCAAATGGTTCGGAGTGAATGGAGATATTACTCTCATTGAAAAGCTCAGCTAAGAAATCTGAAATATTACGGGTATTGGCAATCTTAACCGTATCATTGCTGTCATCGACCAACCAAATTGAACCATTGCTGGGGCCAATCAACTCAAAGACTGCATCCAGCACTAAATTCAGCACCTCGTTAAGGTCTAAGGCGCGATTAATAGATTGGGCCACCTCTGTCAGCGCGGCTAACTGGCTTACTTGTTGCCGAGCCTCGTCAAACAAACGAGCATTTTGCAGCGCTACCGCCACCTGATTGGCAAAGGCTAAGACCATCTCGGTATCTTCACGGGTAAAAAATCCTGTTCGAGACTTATCCAGGGCCATCAAGCCCAAAACATGAATCCCATAAGTCAGAGGAACCCCCAACCAACTTCTTATCCCGCTATGAAGCGGACCGGCAAAAGAGGCTGGATACTCTTTTTGAACATCATTAACGATGATGGGTTCTTGCGTTTCTATCACTACTCGATTGGGATTGTCTCCAGTCATTGGGAATGATAAGCCTATCATTTTCTGGCTATCTTCCCAACCACGCCCGCCAATAATTACCAATTGGTCTTCTTCGAGCAATTGCACATTGGCGCTATCATAATCGACAACACGAGCTAAGGCTTCCAACACAATATTAAGTATCTCATCAAACTCAAGCTGTGAACTGATGGCCTCGGCCACACCGCGCATTGTATCCGCTAAATGCCACCGCTGAGTTTCAAGTTCAAACAGACGGGCATTTTCAATAGCGGCTGCCGCATGATTGGCAAAGGTCTCCAGAGTTTGTATTGATGCCAAATCGGGTCGCTTGCCTGTAGATGGATTCTCAACCGTGAGTAATCCCACAATATTATCGTTAATATCCATTAAGGGGACAAGCAGTAAATCCCCTGTTTGCCATATCTTGATTTCCTGCCTGGGATTAAGCAGAGTTGAAGGAGTCACAGATCGAGCTTGGAGGCGCCGAGTAACGAGATGGTCTTTCTCAATCAGGGGAACATTTAATTTATTTTGCCAAACCGCCATCCGTTCAAAAGGGATAAAATAAGAGTTGCTAAGGCCAAACTCTTCCAACATAATCTCTTGCAGATTGGCTAAAGGGTTTGCTTGGGCAGGTTGTTGCAACTCCTTAAGCTGGGCTAAAGGAATACCCGCGCCAACTTCGTGGTAGAGCATGGGTGGGTTGCCCTGTACCAGGCTAATTATTACCGTATCATAACCTACAGCCTCAACAATAGCATAGGCAATATCTTCCAAAATATCGTGCAAAGGTCGATTAGTGCGAAAAGCATTACTGATTTCAGAGAGATAGGCCAATTGATCGGCGCGTTGACTGGCCTGATAGCGTTCGAGTTTTTGTTGTTGATACGCTCGAGCATTACCAATGGCTATGGCGGCATGGTTAGCCAGCGCCTCCAGATAGCGGAGCTGGTCATTGTTGAAAAAGTCAGGTTGATGACTTTCCAAATTGATAACCCCCACCGGTTCACCGCCATAATAGATAGGCACCACAACTTCAGAACGGGTATTTTTCCCTAAATCAACAAAATCTTTGTCTTTTGATACGTCGGGAATCACAACAACCTTGTTAGAGCGAAGCGCCCGCCCGATGATACCCGCTTTGGACAATGTGGTTTGAGAATGACTCGAGACAAGGTCTCCGCTTCCCGAATGGACCGCATTAAGCCAATCATCTTGTTCGCGATAGGCTATGAGATTTTCCGTAGCGGCATTATAGAAATAGACGTCACCAAAATCGGCCTGAGTAACCCGCATGGCATCTTCTAAAACCATGCTTAATATCTTATCAAGGTCATGCGTGCTGTTTAGTTCACTACTTATACGTTGCAGACCTGCCAACTCATCAATTCTACTGTGCAATTGCTGGTTGGCAAGACCAAACAAACGAGCATTTTCCATGGCAATATTCGCCTGATTTGCCAGTAATTGAGCAAATTTAACCTCATCGCTGGTGAATGCCTGGGGTTGAACAGAAAAAAGTATTAAGGCGACTGTTACCTCATCCCGGTTGATCAGGGGAATACCAACCATCTTACCGTAATTCAAGCGTTTTAGAAGCTCAACTTCTTGCGGAGCAGTTTCAAAATCATCTGAGCTTACGGTCAGGGGGCGCTGCTTTTCGAAGGATATTTGTAGAGCGGGGAACTCGGCCACAACCAAAGGAAACAGTTTGTGATCAGGGGGATATTGGTCATCTTCTGATGCTTCAATCGCAGTCACATCGGACCGTCTGCATTGGTGAATCAATTCTAAGACGCCCGTCCGTTTGTCAAAGTTAGAGATTAAACACGCATCGGCGGGGAACGCGCTTATCATCTGCCGGCATAGATTATGCACCAACTCCTCGTAAGACAGAGTCGGAGGTAGTTCATGATCCACACTCGCAGGAACGAAGGTTTCAGATTGGTTAAGTTGTGTTTCTTGAGATTGGTTAATGTTTTCTTTAACCAAAGTTGACGGTTTCTTTGGAGTTTCTGGCAAATTTGATTGGTCAAGTTGTTCTTCTGAATCGGCTGCCGGTTCAACTTTGGCAGCACATACATAAAGTTGATGATTTTGTGTATTCTTAATGTTAATGACGTTATTTTGAAAAATGGCTGCGGGGAGCGGCCTTCTCAAATTGAGAGCCGCTATGTCAAAATAGCCAGTTGTCATAAGCAGCACAATCGCGAGAAGAAGAAAACCATTGGTAATAATCGATATTTGAAGCACCTTCGTATGAGGAAGTTGTAATGAGATAAATTTGGCAACAAGCCAAAAACTCTCGGTATGAGTCCATTGGTAAACCCACAAACCCCCTAAGGTAACTAGGCAAACTATGCCAACTAAGAGCCATAAATGGCTTGATTTTTTGATGAAGTGTCGATTCCACCAGAATATCTTATCGTCGTTCACTACCGATTCCCTGCAGCAACTTTGACTTGAATACGGCATTACATGCCATTATTTTAAATTAACTTGATAAGGTTCAAAAATTAAGCGACAAAATCTATTGTCAGCTTAATCTACTTCAGAATGTGTTACTATTATGGACAACCCGGGTTACGTCGTCGATCAGCAGCAGCATCTTCGGTAATTTGCATAATGTCGGCATAAGGCCCATTTTCACTACATACTGTTCCAACAACCAACTTCATGAAATCAGCTTCCCTATTAACGCCATCAATATCCTGATAGCTTATCTTACCGGCTTCTCTAATACGGAAAGGATAGAAAATGTTACTCTCGTTATTAAAACGTTGGGTAACCCGTTTGCAGATTTTGGAAGCCTTATCAGGCGTTGTAACAATAATGAAATCGTTGTCGGAAGCCTGACCGATGAAATCATCCAAAGTGCCTTCAGCCTCAATAGTTTCGCGCATGATATCCGCCAAAAAAATCAAAACTTCATTAACATGGATGGGGCCAACAGCCTCTTTGAAAGCATTAACATTTTGGATACCAAAGTATAATAGACACCAAGGGTCTGTAGCATCTTTTCGACGCTTTAATTCTTCCTCAATTAACTTGCCAGCTTGCAAATTGGTTACCGGATGAGTTAAAGCCGTATGTAGGGAGCGACGAATAGAGCCTTCAACCCGCAACTTCAGTTCTTCGATATCAAACGGTTTGGTAATGTAGTCATCTGCCCCCAGCTCAAGGCCGGCAATTTTATCACTACGCTCATCCTTTTGAGTCAGGAATATAATTGGAACGTAGCTGGTGCGAGTATTACTACGCAAACTGCGACAAACTTGATAGCCATCAATATCAGGCAGTTGAATATCCAAAACAACCACATTGGGTAGCTTTCGACGGCAAATCTCGAGCGCCTCTTCCCCCCGGCCAGCAACCAACACTTCATACCCTTGTGAGTCGAAGTAGATGCGCAACATTTTGGAAATGTCGACATCATCTTCTACAACCAAGATGCGGCCTTTACCCATACTTACCTCGCTTTAGAATGGCAATTTCTTCAATGACCATATAAATTTTAGGGGTTGATCCAGTTAAGTTGAGTTTGTTTTTGAAGTACATTTTGTTTAATTTTGTTAATACTTTCATTAGTTATAGCCCGTTCGAAGCTTCGAAAACCACTTACTTTGAAGCCATGCCTGGTAGCCATATTAAACATCGTTTGAACTTGTCCCAGCGTTATATCTTTACCTAAAGTGTAGCTTTTATTATATCCCTCTAACGCCAGGGTAATTGTTTCGGCCATACAAGCAAAGGCCATTCCCGGCGGAAAGCCGAAGTCAAAATTAAAATTCACCTGGCCCGGAACTTTCACCATGCCACCTTCTATCACCAAAACATCATCCCGTTCTTCTATCACTCGCCGAGATACATCTCTGGGGCGAGCTACATCACAGACTACAGCCCCACTTTTAAGATGTTGCGGTTCTATGATGGTATGGACCGCATTGGTAACGGTAAGAACCAGGTCGGCCCGCTGTAGCGATTGCATATCGGTGCTGATCTGCACTTGAGATTGTCCTTGGGCTTCTATAAGGCTCTGTACCTGCCTAAGCGCTTCCAAATTACGACCAATCAAGACAATTTCGGCCACCCGTTTCCCCAGTAATTGAGCGCACACCCGGCCAATGGAACCTGTCGCACCAACTACTGCTGCCGTAGCGTGAGCCGGGTTGATACCCATTTGTTGGGCCGCTTTTAGAGTGCCTTCTACCGCCGTGCCAACCGTATAACTATCGCCAGTGGTGACGGGGATATCCAAATGTTGCGAAATGGTAAGGCCTCCATCGCCCACCACCGAGGTAAAGCCGCCTAGCCCCAATATTTTGGCCCCTAATTTTTGGGCCAGCTTACCGGTGGCAATAACCTTTTTATACACGGTTTCCGGTGGCAAAGAGACCATTTGCTTGGGGGTAAAGGGACAGGCAATAAACCAGCCTTCAATCTCTTTGCCGGTTGCTTGAGAGACAATGCCGGTAATATGAGAAATATAAACCGGCGGGAAGTATCGAGATAAAAAATCTATTGTTGGCTCTGGCAAGAGTTTACCAAGCAAGGGGAATTTACGCTGAACATCTCGTTTGGGATTAACTGGATGAATAATAAAAGCAAAATTATCCATGATCTTGGTGTACTCTTAGACAGGTCAACTATTTCAGAAGTCTATGTTCGGATCAGTAACAAGTTCTTTCGTTGATACGGGATTATCTGATTGAGGCAACACATCATGATATTGGGCGATATGCTGTTGGTCAGGATAACCATGATGGTCGCTATCTTCAAATTTTACACTTTTAGTAATAACCGTCCGTTGTGGCTTAGCAAATAATACCACATCGGAATCGATAGTTCGAGCCGGGTAAATGGTATGCCCAGAGCCAATTCGACAATTGTGACCCACACAGCTTCCAATTACCGGCAAATCCATCTCATGAAATTCCCCATTATGGAAAACCTTAATGGGTTTAGCTAACAGGTTAAAATCGGTAAAGGTATTACCGGCCCCAATAAAAGTGTCACGGCCAATCACGCACAATTGTAGGCAGGCATTTTGAGCAACCATCGAGTTTTCCATCAAGGTTGTCATAAATAAAGCCGACCGAAAGGGCAAATAACAGCCATCGCCTACCACACTCAGCATAAGCTGGACCCCTTGCATCACATTGACATTGTTGCCAATTATGCTGGCATTGATGACGCACCCTGGGCCAATTGTCACATTATCGCCAATAATAGTTGGCCCTTGAATAATAGCTGCCGGGTCAATTTGGGTATTTTTACCAACCTCTACCAAAGCAGAGGAAGAAAGAAACTGTTTTCGCTCCAGCAAAGAGCGCCACAACACCTTGAGCATCATAGAAAATTTATCGAGTGATTTTTCGATACGCGCCCCGTGGGCAAAAATACCAAACGGCACATTGGCCATAAAGATATGCACCCAATTTTCGATAGACAGAAAAGCCCTCAAGGGAACTTGATACCCCAAATCGCCGCGTTCATTGGTTGCCATGTAAGTTGGCACCCGATAATAGCCCAACTCTCTGGGCTGGGTATCGACTATGATGGGTTGTGGTGTTTCTTTGCCTATTATCTCGCCTTCAGGATAGTAAAAAAGATCGGCAATGTAGTACCGGTCATTTTTCAGGCGTATCCCACTCTGTAAAGACAGGGCATGCGTAACAATGGCCTTATCATCTTTTGAAAAAGCAATTTGGGCGGCTTTACCTGATTGTCGAGCAAGGGTGATAAATTCTTCAAAGAGGGATGCATCAAAAAAAAGATTATCTCGATAACAAACAACTTCGCCAGATAGTATGGTGGAGGGAAAGGTGTCAATTTCTTCGAAAGAGTGGCATTCTACTTCTTCCTGGCAATAAGGACTAAGTACATCCCGTTGGTAGAGCCAAAGGGGTTTATTCATAATGCGCAAATCACGCGCAGGCTCACAAAAGGGCGTGATGAGCCTTGTATCCCGAACGATAATCTTCTTCATATGTTAGAGTTCAACTATTAGAGTTTAATTATGTGAATAGTTAAGCCACAACAATAAATATAGGTTGCCGCTTTTTCACATCAAATAACTTGTCTTATAGTAATGAGAGCGAAGATAATGGTTCTTCAGTTCTCAAAATATGCTATTTTTAAGGCTTATTCAAAGGCGCAAATTCAAACGAAAGAAATTCAGCTAGATATTCATTAAAAGCCTTGGGTTCATCTAACATTGGAAAATGTTTAGAACCGGGCATCATCTTTACCCGAGAAACAGGCACATTGTTACTGATAATATTGGCCTGGGTGGGGGCAACCACATTATCACCCACCCCATAGATCCCCATAACGGGGGTAGCTATACCAGACAATTTTGACCGGAGGTCTGCCCTATGTAAAGATCGAATACTCAAGAAAAAGGCTTCCAGCGTAGTCCGAGAAAGATCATCGGTTATCATTTGGTACCAGGCAGGCCAATCTTTTACAATGTATGGAGAAAACATTTTGATACCAAACTGCAATGCTTTAGGCATCTGCCATACAATAGAGGCAATCCAAGGTTTGCCTGCTAAACGAAGAAAGATATTGAGTGAGTTGCCTACAACTGGAGAGCCAACAACAATTACTCTTTTAACCCGGCCGGGCTTACTCAACGCCAGCGACAGGGCGACTGTTCCACCCATCGAGTGACCAACGATTGGGGCCATTTCGATGCCTAAACGCTCCATAAACTGGTCAACCAGCCCCACGAAGTCATCTAAGTGATAGCTAGTATTACGTTTACCCGATTCACCAAATCCCCAAAAATCCAACGCATAACAACGATATTGGTCTTTGAGGGCTTCCATGGTATTAAGCCAATATCCCCAAGAACCTAACCACCCATGGAGCAGAATAACCGGCTGTCCACGACCATAAGCCTCGTAATGAACTATTCCTTGATCAGTAACGATAGAGCTCACAGATTATACTACCAAATTAACTTTCATCCCTTTCAAAGCTACAGAGCCAACCATAGATTGTTAATAAACTAAGCCTATCCTTCAGTTTGCATATTTTCTAAAATAGAATAAAGCAGTTCTAAAAGTACCTCTTTTACTGTTTCTTTATCACGGGCTACACAGCCAAGTACTTTTACATCTCTTTCTATCTTTAGAGCAATTCTCACATCATCGGGCGACCAGGCATCGGGCAGGTCTTGCTTATTTGCTGCAACCACATAAGGCGTACTGGCATAACTCTTAAACACTTCAAGAATATGTTTAGCTTCTCTAAATGTTTCTGGCCTTACGCTATCTACCAGAACAATGAAACCAAGCATACCCTCCGATAAAATCTCCCACATAAAATCAAAGCGTCTCTGCCCAGGCGTACCAAAAAGATATAGCACTAAATCATCATCTACCGTAATACGGCCAAAATCCATAGCTACGGTAGTATCTTCTTTAACTCGTTCCGCATCGCTGGATATCTTCCGTTCGGTAGTGACCACATCGATTTCGCTAACGCTTTGGATGAATTCGGTTTTCCCAGCACTAAAAGGCCCTGTAATGACCATCTTTACGGTTTGCATCGAATCGACTTACCTCGAATAAAGACTTTGATAATTACATGAAATTTATATAGGTCGCAGTTCAAATGCGCTATATCCAAAACGTGGGTTAAATCAAAGACAACCCACGCGCAAGACCAACAGAATACTCTAAATCCGTTTAATCCTATCAATTAGTTTGGTAACCACGCTCCGTTTTTCCGCAGGTGATTGGCTAGCCGCTTTTCGCGCCGCCCGAGTGACAGGTGTTTTAGCCTTGCGTTGTTCCATTCCTTCGGGACGAATCAATTCCACTATCCCGGCTTGCATCATTCCATAGACGATCTTTCTAATCTGAAATTCATCCATATTATTATTTTGCGCAATTTGCTTCACCGAATTACGCGGATGAATATGTGATATTACACGCCAATCGTCTTGGGTAAGTTTTACATCACGGAGAGGTTTATCGGTAATTTTAAGAGCTACAGTTGCCAGGTCTGGCAATTCGTCTTGTAAACGCCCGGCTTCTTGGATACGCCGACTACCTTCAAGTATCACATTATCAAGATTTAGCGGAATTGTAATTCTATCTCGGGTGGGCAGAATATCCTGCTCAAAGAGAAACGAGCCATCATCCCAGGTGAAAAGCTCATAAACAATCCCTAACATATAATCTTTTACACCCTGAACGATGTCGTCTCTGGAAACCAGTCTGGACTCCATCAGGTATTTACCCATTGCTTTATCAGATGCGTCACTTTGCTGATTATTTACAGTACTCATCTGATCTTCGGTTAATTTACCTGCCTTAAGCAACATGGCAGCCAGATGTCCCTCGTCTGTTGTGGTTGTGGCATGAATCAAACGACCCTCTTTAAAGAAGAGGAGAGTATCTTGACTTTCGCCGCCAAGGGTGAGCTTGCCGGTTTTTCGGGCCATATTGACCAAATTTAAGAGTTGGGTGGTACTAAAATCTTTCAGGTTTCCTTTTAATGCCATGAATGGTTACCGTTACCCCCAAGAGTAGATTTTAAGAATAATGGGGATGGCCTATTATACCCGCTCGTATGCATTGAGTCAACCCTAACACAGAACACCTTAACATGCTTTAACACTTTCTATCTCACTAAACAGGGCTCTTCATCTATCGTCTCAAAGCCGGGTTTTCAAGACACATCTTATGAGCCAAGTACCACTTATTTTAAATATAACACGCCCAACTCCGAAATCCAATAGAGCGAAGGTCCCACAATATTTCAGAGAAATTTATAGCTTTACAACGAAATCGCCTGTACTTGGCATAACTTTAAATTCTGCTATTATAAGCAGGATGTAGATCAGTTGGTACAATAGCAAGATTATTATACTTTAATCAAGAATGCAAAACTCATCAAATCGTGTTAAACCAATGTCCTCTCCCAAATGGATTGACAAACCTGACAAATTAGATCGCTTGATAAATACCCTGGCGATGGAACCGGTCATAGCCGTCGACACCGAAGCTGACAGCCTTTATAGTTACTTTGAAAAAGTTTGTCTGATTCAATTTTCAATCCCAGACACCGACTACCTGGTAGACCCACTGGCAGTTGATGTGTCAGGGTTAGCTTCTATCTTTGCCAATTCATCGATCCAAAAGATTTTCCATGCGGCCGAATACGATTTATTAAGCCTTAAACGCGATTATGACTTTAGTTTCGCCAACCTGTTTGATACGATGCTGGCTGCACGGATTTTGGGCTGGACACGGTACGGTCTAGCCACACTTTTAAAAGAACACTTTGGGGTTAAACTCGATAAACGCTTTCAACGTTACAACTGGGGGCAACGTCCTTTAAGTAAAAAGGCGCTCAATTACGCCCACTTAGATACACACTATCTCATCCCTTTACGCGAAATACAACTTAACGAACTCAAAAAACAAAATCGCTTCCGTGAAGCAACGGAAGCCTTTGAGCGGGCCACCGATGTACACCCTACCCCAAAACTATTTAATCCAGATGATTTTTGGCGCATCAAAGGTTCTAAAGAATTAACGCCGCAAGAGCAGGCTATTTTACGAGAATTATTCATTCTACGAGATAAGATTGCCCGCAGGCTTGACCTGCCCCTCTTTAAGGTTATAAACGATGCAGCCCTGGTAGAACTGGCTAAATCGCAACCCAACAACCGCAACATCCTTCAGCAGATTAAGGGGGTGGGCGGAAAACTTGTTCGGCATAATGGTACAGCCATCCTCAAAGCTATTGAAAAGGGTCGAGTTGCCACACCCCCAGAATATCCTTCTTATAACTATCGCCCCGATGATTACGCCTTAGCCCGCTATGAGGTTTTGCGCCAATGGCGTAATAATTTGGCTGCCAACCGTGGCGTAGAGCCAGATGTCATCATCAACAATCATACCCTTATGGAGATTGCTCGACGTAACCCCAAAACGTTAGACACCCTGGCTAAAATGGATGTTCTGGGCGATTGGCAATGCGAAACCTATGGCGAGTCATTGATGGAGGTCTTAAAAACGTTATAATTCCAATAAGGTGAGCAATTCACTTAACCCCTGAATTTTAACCACACCCTCTGGCGCTGCGAGATTATTTTTGATATTGATAAAAATTGGGGTTAGACCCGCTCCTAAAGCCCCTGCAATATCGGCTTCTAAATTGTCGCCGATATATAGCGTTTCCCCTGGCGAGGCATTATTCCCCAGCTTGAGAGCTTCGAAAAAGGCGCGTTTGTCCGGCTTGTGATAGCCTGCTTCCTCCGAAACCAGTGTGAAATCAACATAGGACGCTAGGTTATACTTTTCTATCTTACGCTGCTGTAAATCTGTAAAGCCATTGGTTAAAATACCGGTGGTATAATTTTGGCGTACCGTATCCAATACTGTAAAAGTATCTTCAAATGGAACTGCCTCCGTGAGTACTAATTCAATCCAGTAAGCCAGCATCGAGTCGGTCAACGTAGTGTCTCGCCCCAACGCTCGAAGCGTATTGACATAGCCATACTTGGCCGCCGTGTCGCCGTCGATGATACCATCAATCATCATATACCACAGGTCTGCACTTTTGGACCAGAAACAGTCGAAGAACTCCGCCTCGGTGACGGGAGCCAGTATATCAGCAAATTGAGCAAAAAAAACTTGGCAAAGTCGTTCCATTTGCCAGGTATGTTCAATAAGCGTACCATCCATATCAAAGATGATGGTTGTAATATGGCTAAAATTGGGATGACCTTCGGTCAAAATCTATCTCCTACCCATATAAACCGAATATTGTGGTAGATGAGAGCAATGGGCTATTAAAGACGCTCATTGTTTGTGATATTATCCCTCATACGGCCCAGCAATCGACATGGCATACACTTCGTCACTGAGATAGTTCTGAGCCGCGGCTTGAACATCGGCTTTGGTAATCGCATTGATAAGGTCGGGGTAGCGAGTGATGAAGTCATCGCCAAGTTGGAAGAGGTGAATCTGCAAGAGGATACTGGCAACACCTTCGTTGGTTTCCATTTGTAACGGTAAGATACCTGTTAGATAGGATTTGGCATCGGCCAACTCCTGGTCTGTGACCGGCTCCTCACGGAAACGATGGACCTCGGCCAGCATCAGTTCAATGGCTCTATCAACGTTGCTCGGATTGACTCCAGCATACACGTACCAGGGAGCAGGCCCCAACCCGCCTGCCAGGTTAGTACGGGCATAATAGGCCATGCCCTCGGTATCGCGCACATTCTTGCCGATACGCCCACCCAGACCCAACTGCCCTAAGATGGTATCGCCCACGTAAGCCGCATAATAGTCCTCGGTGGTGCGGCTGGGGCCGATGCACCCTAATACAACATCCACCTGGGATTTATCGAGCATCGGGTGGATATGGCGAACCGGTTCGGCGAGGGGTTGCGGGGTGGGCAGGGAGGAATCAGGGGGTGTATGATCAGGTTGCCATTGGCCCAATATAGCTTCAAACGTCCGAAGAACCACCTCGGCTTTAACATCCCCAACCACCACAATCATGCCATCTTGGGGGTGAAGCAAGTTCCAAAAGTTCAGCAGGTCAGCCCGGTCAATTATAGGGATACTCTCCAGCGTGCCATTGAGGAAACGGCCATAGGGGTGGTCGGAACCATAGAGAATTTGTCTAAAGTGGCGCTGCGATAAGCCACGCGTACTGTCTTCCATCTGCTTCAGGCCGGTGATGATTTGTCCCCGTACTTTTTCAATTTCTTGGGGGGGGAAGGTGGGCTGAAGCAGATTGTCGGCCATTAGCTCTACCAAGAGGTCAAAATCCTCGGCCAAGCTTTTACCACCAAACGTTGTCAAATGCTGCCCACAGTTAACATATATACTGGCCCCTAGCGACTCCACGGTTTCATTAATTTCGGCAAATGTCCGCTGGGAGGTCCCTCGACGCATCATCGTGGTGGCAAAAGAGGCCAGCCCCGCTTTGTCGGCTGGGTCTACATTGGATCCACCCTGTAAACGCCCCCGTACCACCACGCTCTGAGTGTGATGATTTTCTTTCACAATCAAGGTGATGCCGTTGGAAAGTGTATGTTTTTCGAATATTAGATTCATGGTACCAACTGCCAATACAAGCTGCGAAAGCCTCAGCCTTATGGTCTTTTAAGATTCATCCAGCGGCTCAAAGCACCCAACGATACGATTAGCCGGTTTAAGGTATTTTTGGGCCACCTGTTGGACATCTTCGGCGGTAACCGCCGCCAGATTATCGACAAAAGTATCAAGTCGCCGCCAATCGCCCATCATCTCAAGCCAACCCAGCCAGCGAGCCTGGCTGCTAACTCGCTCCATCATGTAAGCAAACTGGGCCCGAGCTTGCTTACGAACCTTGGCTAATTCGGCTTCCGCTACCGGTTCATCAATAAGGCGTTGAATTTCGGTTTCAAGGGCGGTTTCAAATTCTGTCAATGTACGACTGTCGCGCACTGTGCCGGAAAAGTGAATGGTGCCGGGGTTGATACTGGGCCGATAAGACGCACCGGCGCTGGCAGCGATTTCCGTTTCGACTAACGCTTTATACAGGCGGGCGCTACGATGGGTAGTAGAACTATCAAAACTTGCCCCAGATAGAATCGATTCCAGCATCAGCACGGCAAATGCATCGGCATGCGTGCCCTCACAAGTGTGGTAAACCGAGTGGAAATAACGGGTGGCACTATTGGGACGGCGAACAACAACACGCCGCTCACTCTGCTGCGGCGGCTCTTTGATGGTAACCGGCGGTGGCAATGGCCCTGCTGGTATAGATCCAAATAGGGTTTCAATACGAGTAAGGACGGCATCAACGTCAATATCGCCGACAATGACCAATACGGCATTGTGAGGGCCATAGTATGTTTTGTAATGCTGAAAAAGGTCATCACGCGTAATATTGTGCAAATCCTCTTTCCAGCCAATAACCATATGCCCATAGGGGTGAAGACGAAAGGCCGCGGCCATCACCTCTTCATACAAGGCCCATTCCGGATTATTTTCGCTGCCTTCACGCTCAGAGATGATGACGGTTCGCTCACTGGCTACTTCATCTGGGTCGATAAGAGAGTTAGCCATGCGATCACTCTCTATCCGCAAGCCAAGCTCTAACCGGTCAGAGGGGAGAACCTCAAAGTAGGCCGTATAATCCTGTGAGGTAAAGCCATTAAGGACCCCACCATTGCGATTAACTTCAAGCATGATACTCCCTTTGGGGAAGGTGGGGGTTCCCTTGAACATCATATGCTCAACCCAATGGGAGATGCCGGTTTTGCCAGGTGTTTCATTTCGCCCACCCACCCGATACCAAACCCAATTACTGACCACCGGGGCGGTATGAATGGGTTTCAGCAAAACCTTCAAGCCGTTATCTAAGGAGTAATCGATGACACTATTTTGCAGAATTCTCTCCTATATATTCTATTTAGCGGCCTCTGCCAGCGCCAGAATCAACGGAATATAGGCTACCAGAGCTTCTTCCATCTGGGCCAAAGGAATACGCTCCTGGTTGGTGTGGGGTAGTGTATCATCGCCCGGTCCAAAGCCTATGGTGGGGATTCCGGCTGCCACCAGATGACCACCATCGGTGGCAAAACGCCAGACATCTACCCCATCGTCTCGGTTTAGCACATTAATCAGCGCCCGATGAGCCGCCTGTACAAAACGGTCATCCGCAGCCAATATGTACGAGGGGAAAATAGAAGAAAGCACATCCGCTTTACCCGTATAGGTTGTGAATTCATCGGTGGTGACTGCCACAGTGGCTTTACCCTCGGTATCGGCAAGGCAAACATTGAGCAGTTCTTGAATTTTGCTGACAATTTCTGCAGGCGACTCTTGGGGCACATTGCGCCAATCGAGGGTCAGGTATACCTGACCGGGGATAACGTTGGGGCTAATTTGGTCGGTAGAATATAGAGTTGGAGCGACAGTGGAACTGCCTAAGGTTTCGTCAGAAGCCAGAGATAATGAAGGTAACGCTGACAAAAAAGAGGCCACAGCATAATGAGGGTTAACTCCTAAATGGGGTACACTGGCATGGGCAGAGCGTCCCTCAAATTTAACGACCAACTGAACCCGCCCCCGATGGCCTCGCCGGAGGGTATTGTTGCTCGGCTCACCACAAATAGCGGCTTGAGCTTTAAGATGCGAAACTAAATACTGTGTTCCCACACCCCCCACTTCTTCCATAACCGCCACCGTCATGAATACGTCACCCGGTGGTGTCAAATCTATCTGTTTGAAAAGGCTGGTAGCATACATCATACAAGCGACCGGGCCTTTCATATCTACCGAGGCTCGTCCCCATAACTCACCATCAACAATTCGAGCTTCAAAGGGGGGGTAAGGCCACCCACCAGCCGGGCCGGCATCTACATGGTCCATATGGCCGTTCAAAATAATAGCCGGACCATCACCACCGTTAATTTTACCAATAATATTACCTGCCTCATCAATCCAAACCTCATCGTAGCCCAATTCATTCATTTCTTTGCTGATGACCTCAGCTACTTCACCTTCCTGACCGGGCAAACTTGGAATAGAAACAATCTGTTGGGTAAAGTCAATCATCGCTGCTTGACGCTCTTGAGCAACTAATCGAATGTTTTCTAACGGTGGTTCCATGTTAGTATCCTACATAATTAGATAAAAAAGCAGTGCTCCCCTTTGGGTAACACTGCTTTATTCAACGCTTATTTTGGGTTTGAGTCAAACTTTTACCGGCTGGCTTAGCGCCATGCGCAAATCTTCAACAGTCGAAAAACCGCCGTCTTTTTGCGAAAGTAAAGATACCCCAACCTGCATAAAGGGTACTTCTTCTTTGGGGCCATCTTCTCCACCACGCCGGACGTAACCAGCTTCGCGGTCGTGGATAGGGTAGAAATAGGTCATCGCCTGATTAAGCCGTTCCTCAATATTATGGCTCAATTGTGACCCTTTAGAGGGAACGGTGATAATAACAAATTGATTCTCGCCGGGGTGACCAATAAAATCATCGATACTGCCCAACTCATCAACGGCGCTGGTAAGGGTTAGCGCTATCGCTCTCAGGACATCATCTCTGGCTACAAATCCATAAATCTCATTAAATTTGTCCAACCCCCTAATATTGACGCCCAAAACCATCCAGCTATCTCGCTCAAGCATCAAGCTTAAGCGATCGAGGGTTAGCTTCTCACCGGGCAGCCCCGTAACAGGGTTATTTTGGCTTCCAGCACGACGCAAAGCGTTACGCACCCGAAGCCGTAATTCTTGTACGTCAAAGGGTTTGGTAATGTAGTCTATGGCTCCCAGTTTGAGACCGGCAATCCGATCATCGCGATCACGACGCTCAGTTACAAAAATAACCGGGAGGCGACTGGTGCGGACATCCTCTTGAAGCGATTGACCTACTTCAAAGCCATCAATATCAGGAAGGCGGACATCAAGCAGGATCAGGTCTGGCAACTCGGCCCGACACTTCCCCAATGCCTCTTGTCCGCCTGCTGCAGTAACTACTTGATACCCTTGCGCTTCAAAGTAGACCCGGAGCATCTCAGAGGTATCCAGGTCATCCTCAACTATCAACAGGGTATGTTTCATATCTAGCCTGGCCCTACGGGGCAGTCAATCACAAATTTCAAGGTCCAATTAAATGATAGCGTAGTCTTACTTAGTTAGTTTAGAGGTTCTTTAAAAATGTGGAACACACAATTTGGTTGACCACTTGCATGACATTCTACTTCTTCGACCTTAAAGTCTTTGCCACCACTAGCCCATCGTAATCCTTCTTGTAATATGCCTACAGCACCATAACAGATGTTCCGGTCGCTCGTTCTGTTCCAGCAAACGGGGCATTTTTTAATAATATAAATAAAATGATCGTCCGCTTCTGTCACATCAGTATCTTGGTCGCTAAACTTTGAAAAAGTCTCGGCCATTGCCTTAAGGCCAACTTTCACTTTTGTAGCAAGCGGGATGACTTTGAAGGCAAGCTCACTGGCACCTACCACCGAACCAAATTCGCTAAGTCCCTGAGCAAACGAGGCTCTTCCGGCCCGTAGGGCCAAGCCGCGCCCCCCACGTGGACCGTACATTTCTTCGATAGCATTGCCAATTGCCCCAAAATCGCCAAAATCAAATTCGCGGGCCAAATTATTTGGTGGATAATTGCCAATTAATTCTGGGACTTTAGCCAGGTTTAGCACAGCTTTAATACCGTTACTCCCCATCACTTCTTCCATAGCCATCAAATAGATGCGCCCGATTTTGTTAGGATAGTAGAGCCCACTTTTTTCGGCCACTACAACTACCTCCACATATAATCTGTAAACATAGAGCTTTGTGACTTTTAATTCTTTAAGAAAGTCGTTTAAGTATACCCCATCCTCCCACGAAATGTCAACTGAGCCATTAATTTTAATATTATTATCGTTAACAATTCGGGTTAGGCAAAGATGGCTTCAAAGCCTTTCGCATCCAGGGTCTCTTCTTGGAGCAAGCGTTCGGCAATCTCTTCTAATTTAGCTCTGTTTTCTTGTAAAAGTGCGACGGCTTTGGTATACGCCCCTTCTATAATACGGCGTACTTCCCGGTCAATCTGGCGGGCAATCTCTTCGCTGTAATTCCGCTGCTCGCCAATTTCCTTCCCCAAAAAGACCATTTCATCTTTTTCACCAAACATCAAGGGGCCAAGTTTCTCACTCATACCATAGCGTGTAACCATAGCCCGGGCCATTTTAGTGGCCCGATCCAAATCGTTACTGGCACCGGTTGTTACCTCATTAAAAACAATTTCTTCGGCAGCGCGTCCCCCCATCAAGGCGACCAAATCGGCTTCAAACTTGCTCTGATTGGTCAGGTAACGATCATCAACCGGCAGGGCCAGCGTATAGCCACCGGCCATTCCTCGTGCCGTAATACTGACTTTATGAACCGGGTCGCACTCCGGCGTCAACTTCATTACCAAGGCGTGTCCTGCTTCATGATGGGCAATAATGGTTCGTTCTCTCTCTGGTATTACCCGACTCTTACGTTCTGGCCCGGCAATCACCTTTTCGATAGCTTCCTGAAAATCTTCCATGAAAATCTGTTTCTGGCCACGCCGGGCCGCTAAAATGGCCGCTTCATTGACCATATTTTCTATATCGGCCCCGACAAAACCGGGGGTTTGCTTGGCAATAACGGGCAAATCGATATCGCCAGCCAGGGGTTTTCCTTTAACATGAATTTTCAAGATTTCTTCCCGGCCTTTACGGTCTGGCCGGTCAAGAACAACCCGGCGGTCAAAACGGCCTGGGCGCAATAAAGCCGGGTCCAAAATATCGGGACGGTTCGTGGCCGCCACCACAATTACATTTGTATCTGTATCAAAGCCATCCATCTCAACCAAAATTTGGTTTAAGGTCTGCTCACGCTCATCGTGGCTTCCCCCTAACCCTGCCCCTCGATGCCTGCCCACCGCATCAATCTCGTCCATAAAGATGATACAAGGGCTGTTTCGTTTGGCCTGGTCAAACAGGTCTCGCACCCGGCTAGCTCCGACCCCCACAAACATCTCAACAAATTCTGAGCCGGATATGCTAAAGAAAGGAACACCGGCTTCACCGGCAATGGCTTTGGCCGTGAGAGTTTTGCCACAACCCGGAGGCCCAACCATCAATACCCCCTTGGGAATACGTGCCCCCAGTGAGATGAATTTTTCCGGTTCGCGCAAAAACTCAACAATTTCTGCCAGTTCTTGTTTGGCTTCATCGGCCCCAGCCACATCATCAAAAGTTATGGTGGGCTTATCGCCGGTAAACATACGGGCTCGGCTTTTACCAAAACTGAGCGCCTGATTACCCGCCCCCTGAGCCTGACGCAAAATAAAGAAGAAAAAACCACCGATGAGAATTAAGGGGAGCAATGTACCCAATATAGTCAACCAGCCATCCCAGGCGCTCTTTGGTTCAACCCTAACTTTTATACGTAGCAACTGCTCTTCGCTAACACCTAAAATACGTAACGTCTCAATTACCCCAATACCCGACTCTTTAGTTGAAGCCACCTTGCTATCGTCGATGCGGGTAACTGTGAGGTCATTTTGGTCAACGACAATTTCTTTTACCTCTCCCTGGCTGGCTGACTCCGCTACTTTTGAAATTTCAACCGTTTCTGGGGAATCATTTCTTAATATCAGAACACCATAGAGAAAGATCAAAACTACCAAAATTAATACCGCATATAGCGCGCGGGACCATCTCATTCTTGTTATCCTCTAATAATTATTGTGATTGCAAATATTTATCAAACAATGGTTCCACAAACTATACCACGCGCTACAAACAGAGTCAAACGTATTTTACCTGGCTTAAGGATTATTATATCAATTGTGAAAATCAAGATAGTAACTCAAGCAAAGATTATACAATATACACACAAAAAAGAGCCCAAAAGTTTGCTTTTGGACTCTTAACCGGCAGAAGCCAGAACAAGAAAATGAATTTTTAGAATTTTGGGGGCTGCTATTTATTAATCTCCGCAAAGCTTAAATTTAAAGATGTTACAAATATAGATTAGCCCTGCGGTATCATACTTGGCGGAAGTGATAGAGGGCTGGTTGCACCTCGTTTTTTCAGTCGTTCTTCTTTAGCTTTGGAGATACGGACAGAAATATGTGTTCCCTCCCCTGGAGCAGATTTCAGCTTCAAATCGCCGCCAATCAGGTCCGCTCGTTCTCGGATATTGACCATTCCTAAGCTGCCCCGCTCCTCATAATTGCCCATTACTTTTTCAACTTCAAACCCATCGCCATCATCGCGGATAGCAACATAAATAGCTGTAAATGTTTCTTCTACTTTTATAACAATATTACTGGCATAGGCATGCCTAATGGCATTGTTGACCGCCTCTTGAACAATGGCAAAGATCGCCCCCTCGATTTTATCATCTTGCCTGGAAATTTCACCATCCGGGTCGATGCTTTTGATTTCAAGGGTTAACTTGGTATTGCCTTCCATGATATCCTGCTGCCGGCGCTCGATAAAAACTTGTAAGGCACTTACTAATCCTTGGGCCTCTAAGGCAAGGGGGCGTAACTCAAAAAGAAGGGTGCGTATCTGGTGAATAGCCTGTCTGGCTAACTCTTGGGTAGCCTCCAGTTCTTTTGCCAATCTGACCGGCTCCTTATCAACAAGCATTTTACAAAAATCCAGGCGCATCAGGATAGCGCTCACCATTTGAGTAGCCCCGTCATGTAAATCACGAGCTAAGGCTCTACGCGCTTGCTCTTCGGCTTCTATAACTCTATCTCGTTCCGATAGGACACTCTCATGAAAACGGGCGTTTTTAATAGCAATAACCGCATAAGGGACAATGGAGTTGAGCAACTCTAAATCATGTTCGGCAAAGTCATCCCCTACTTTACTCATAATCTCCAATACACCGATGACAAGATCATCCGAAATAAGTGGCACACATAAAATATGTTGAATAGGAAAATCGATACGTTTTTCTAGCTCTGTATAAGAACGTCCATTTTTATTAGCCCGTCCCAATACCGGTTTACCTGTTAAAGCGACTTCCCCGGCAAGCCCTGCTCCTCTAGGTAAGCGGAATGGTTGAGTGCCTCGTGCCCTTCCCAACCCTATCTGAAAGACAAGCTCGCCCGTTTTTTGGTCGGTTAAAAGCAGCCAACCGGCTTCTGCTTTGAGCATCATCGCCACTCGCTCCATAATGCGGATAAGCACTTCATCAAATTGAAGCGTAGCAGAAAGCGTTCGGGTAATATCGTTGAGCAAGGCCATCTCCGCTACACGGCGTTGAGCAATATCTTTGAGTTCGGCCATCTCCGTCAGGCGCTGCTGGCTGATCTCATACATGCGTGCATTACGAATGGCAATAGCAGCTTGCGTACCAATTGCCGAGAGAATCCACAAATTACGGTCAGTAAAATGATTAGGGGCATAACTCCAGGTTGCAATAACACCTTGAGGGACATCGTGGCTTAATAAGGGGTTAAGGATGGGAACACCTAACCATGAGCGAATGCGATTATTTCCAGCGATATAATTGGTCTCGAGTAAATCTGGGATGAGCGAGGGGGTTTGAGAAGTTAGGATATGGGCAATTAATCCCTGACTTTCCGAAAGTTTAACCTTAAGCGGCTTTAATTGCTCACCTTGGTCAAAAACCAGGGAAAAATTCAATTCGTTTCTCTCATTATCGTATGTTACAACCGCGAAATTTGTGGTGTCTATCAGGTGGCTGCTCTCTTTGTAGAGTCTCCATATCACTTCGTCAAAACGTAGGGTAGAACCTACACCTACCGCAACATTATAGAGCGCCGTAATTTCTTTTAATTCCTCGGCCAATTCATAACTTTTAGTTTGATCTGAATAAAATTTACTTTGAATCGACGAAACTTGGGCTTTTTCCAAAGTATCAGGATAATAATGATTAGCTTTTGCCATTTTGTTTTTATCTTTATACGCTAGTGGGGAGATGATTGTGGAATCAGACTGACACAGTGCCTCACTTGTACCAACTGCATCATCGTATGACTCAGACAAAAATAATACCGCCAACCTATTGATCAGAATAAGTTGACGGTTTAATATCGCCCATTCAACAACTCACCGGACTGAAAAGAGCACTATTCCTCCCAAGAATGATGCAATAAGTACTAAATTTAAGATACCACGAATCGACACCTATGTCAATCTAGTTTTTGCCAAAGTTTTTTAACAGAATTGATATTTCTAGCTCCAAAGTCGTTCGGGATATACTCCTTGCTCAATGAGGGCTTGAATATCCCTAATCACCTGGGGACGGTCTTCCTGATAGGTGACACCAAACCAAGAGTCTCGACTAGATAAAACTTTTACTCTAGCTTGATCTTGGGTGATTAGGGTATTCACTTCTGTGGGGATAAAAAATTCGGATTTTTCCTCTTGACCATGCGCTTGCAAGAACGCAACGAACAAACGCTGAAAATGATTAAAGATAGAGGGGATAAAGCCCCATATATTCATCGACACAATTTCATCACCTGAAAGCGAATGAGTTTTTCCGGCCTCATCCGTATATTTAGCCTGATTGCCCACCTTTTCTATTTTAGTCAACTCGACAATATGTTGCAGGTAATCTTCGCTATCACTCTGGCAGATACCGCGAGAAACAGAACCAAACTCTGATAAGGTATTTCGCAATACAAAGCCGACCATTGCGTATTCATCGCCATCGAGATTTTGGGCTTTTTGCAAAAAATCGACTAGCGCCTGAAAGGCTGAAGCGCCGTAAAAATCGTCGGCGTTGATGACGGCAAAAGGTTCGTTAATAAGGTCTTTTGCCGTTAAAAGGGCATGGCCCGTTCCCCAGGGTTTTTTTCGGTTTGGGGGAACTGAAAAACCGGATGGCAGCATATTAAGCTCTTGAAAGACATATTCCACCGGGATTTTGCTTTCAAATTTCTGACTGATGGCCGATTTGAACTCCGCCTCAATATCATGGCGGATAACAAAGACTACTTTGCCAAATCCAGCACGAATGGCATCGTAAATAGAGTAATCTATAATGGTTGCACCGCCAGGTCCAACCGGCTCTATCTGCTTGAGACCGCCATAACGGCTCCCCATACCAGCGGCTAATACCAGCAAGGTTGGTTTCATAAATTTGCGCTCCACTCAATGCTCTAGTAATTCATCAATAATACTACAAAATATCAGGTTTGACATCTCCAAAGACTTTTATGATAAAGCATTTGACAAGAGTTTTATCACATGTTAAAATGAAAGTAACCGAAAGTAAATAACGATAAACAAAAGATATGTATTTAGAAGAACGACGACAAGAGATTTTGAGCAAAGTGGATAGTGAGGGGCGAGTTTCGGTCACCCACCTCAGCCAACAGTTAGGGGTATCGGAAGTCACCATCCGGGCCGATTTGCAAGCCCTGGCCGACCGCAAACTGGTTATCCGGACTCACGGCGGAGCAATTTCCGCCGGAGACGGGATGTACGACATCGCCCTGGCTATGCGCCGCCAGCGACAGGTTCAAGAAAAGAGCCGAATTGGCGAAGCCTGCGCTGCTATGATTTTTGATGGTGATGCCATCATTTTAGATAGCAGTAGCACTGCCTTAG
>Ga0210124_1000181_pt1 | contig 36058 bp, 36 predicted proteins | sample Muzzi_PWC_D2_FD_185554 | JGI IMG/M metagenome (GOLD analysis project Ga0210124, IMG submission 185554) | Wetland microbial communities from San Francisco Bay, California, USA, that impact long-term carbon sequestration - Muzzi_PWC_D2 (SPAdes) | ecosystem: Environmental > Aquatic > Marine >... | reverse complement strand
AAGCCAGCATAAGGCAGCCAACTCAACAAGGCCACCCCGGCAATTATGGCGCACCACCAGGGCATGATGCGCCGCCAAAGCAGATGCAACAAACCAAAAGTGGCCGAGAGAGTCATAGCCGTAAGCATGTATATGACCGTGATGTGTTTCCCAAACAGCAGCATAGCCGCTGCTTGCAGCCAGACCGGCAGCGGTCCATACTGGGTGTAGGAATCACGATAGAGCACCATCCCGTCCATAACATCCACCGCCGGTTTGAGAATGGAGCCATGATGAACTGGATCGAAGTAGGTGAGCGAAATCAAATATGTGTTCAGGAGCGGCACGAACAGCATTGTGGTGATGAGGATAACCTCAAAGACCCATAAAAGCGTGTCCTTAGTATTTTTAACTTGGATGAACTTTCCTCCATTAATTTGAAACTATTGTAAAAAATGTAAACGGGTTCAGTTTCAAAAAAAAATGGGTACTCCAGGCATTGATGATACGAAACCAGTAAACGATAAACAAATAAGCCGCCACGAAATTAACTCAACCATTAAGGGTCACCAAGTACCTTTGGCCAATTACAAAAAAATGATGTCTCAAATTGCAATGTAACTTCAGAGATTTACCCGAAATTCACACTCCAATCTGAGACATCGCCAAAATCATTCAACCCAATTAGTGTCAAAATGTGGGTAGACTCAACATCAAGGAGCTATATTTGGCTCCTTGGAAAAGAAGAGCGAGGTTAACCCAGTTGTCGGTCAGCTTCAATAACTTGTTCTCTAGATTTATATTCCCCTTTAAAAAACCCAACAATTTGAATTTCCCAGAACAACTTGAGTATTATCTGGCTAACCTGAATAAAGTTCTTCAGGCGAAGCGCCTTTGAGTTGCTATTTCTATCTCTATTCGGTACGCCTACCTCAACGTAACTGTGACCCGATTTAAGCAACCGGGTCAAGGTTTCGGCAAAGAGGCCATAGCTATCAGTACTCATCTTCACCTGTTTGATCAAGACACCTTTGTAGATATTGGGTCCATTAAAATACTTTACTTTCAGACCAAACAACAAGTTCATGACCCCTGTGAAATTTCGTGAGATCACGCGTCTCAGTAAAGGCCTGGCATCGGTTAGAACGTGAACTAAGACAATTTCGGCCTGTCCAACTGCATTAAAAATATTTTCAATGTCTGCTGGCAAAAGTATCCCGTTAGTATCTCCTGGTAGGAATGTAACGTATTCTTTGCTGGCCAACGCAACGCCTTTGCGGTAGGCATAACCCAAGCCCATGTTCTGTTGATGGTGAATAACCCGGATATGCCTGTTATGGATCGCCAACTGGTCGGCAATCTGGCCGGTTCTATCCTGGCTACCATCGTCAAAAATCAATAGCTCATAATCATGAAACCTCTGTCCGATAGCCTTAACTATCAATTCTACTGTAGGAGCCAAACCCTTTTCTTCATCCAAAGCTGGAATGATAATAGATATAGAGGGTTTCATTAGTTTTCCTTTCTCCTAACTGATGTATCTACTTCACAGGGTACCGAAAACGTCATTTGTTTGGCAACTCTAGCCGCGTAATTCTAATATATGTGCTTTACTAAAGCAAATATAGTGATATGGAGCGCCCCACAAGTTTCTCACACTCTCAGACCTCTGGTATGCAGCGATCAAATCATCTGGTTGAGAGGATTTGGCCGCTGCGTATAATTGCTTCATTTCTGAATTGAAGCGTGACAGGTTTGGATCTTTGCCCTGGCTAAGGTATTCATCAAGCAGAGGCGGGTATGATACCAACTCTATAGAAGCATCGAGGGTTGTTGTGTATTCTGAAATTTGCGTGATGAGGTCGGCAACCGAGTCAATAGTCTCAGAAGTTGCGGGTCCAATCGCCCCATCTGGTATCCGAAGGCCAGTTAAAATGCGAGGAAAAACCCCGGCCCAATTGTCCAAAAGGCGTTGATGCCGATCCTTTCTGCCGAGAACATTCTTATACCAGCCAAAGTGTTCAATTGAACTCCATTTTGGTGAAGAAGAATAAAAACCGCAATCTATTTTCTCTATCAACGGAATGAGCTCTAAATAACTCCACAGATATGGCGAAGTTAAAAGGGGGTTGACCAGCGTATCTTTCCACCACGCATCGAAGGGACGTGAGGCATTAAGTTTGGCATAATCCTCTCCATACAACTGTTTGGCCAACTTTAATGAGCCCTCACTATGAATATCGTCAATCTTGGCTAATTGACAGGCACGCCACAGCAGCATCCGCCGGGTCAATTCAATCCAGATACCATACCGGTCATTAAACGAGATAACAGCCAGCCCACCCGGGGTTAGAAGATTGCCTATTTTCTGAATTAGCTCATCACGATTTGGCAAGGTATACAAGAAACCCTCGGCCACGACAAGGTCGTAGCGGGTCTCAGATTCAAATTGTTCGATACCGGTCTGTGGTAAAGCCACCAGATAATCTTCAAAGCCAAACTTATTAAAAAGTGATCTGATTTGCGGCTGTATCTGCTCGTTCGGCTCAACCAAAGTTAAGTTTGCTCCCATGGAAGCTAGCACCAAAGCATTTTCTCCAGAGTTTGGGCCAAATTCAAGAACTGAGCGACCCTGCAATAGAGCAAGCGGTATTCTCAAATGCCGTTCGTACAGGTTTCGACGTTTAGCAGAGTGATCTTGCCAGTCCAATGTGGTGTCGAGTACAATCGGCACCGGATTAAAGTTATTATCCTGGTAATATGATAGCAGTGATGGTGTTGACATTATAATAGTTCCCTCGATTGAATAAACATCTTGTAAGATAACAAAGCTACAATTGAGAAACTATCCACAATTTGTTGAGCGAATATCATCTCAAGACAATGAGCCAAAATCAGTAGTAAGTTTAGATATATGCTGGTATTGGTTTTTATAAACAGTTTGGCGTGGCCCCAATTGTGGTGTATTCACAGTTCAATTTTCTTTTATGGGTATGGGTGGCAAATGGTAATGTACCTCGGGTTTGGCAATCCGCTGAACTATCGATTCCGCTAGTTTAAAAGGTAACCCTAAAAATACGTGGCTATCGGCTGGTACCTGATTCGGATGGTAGACAGGCCGTCCAAGGTAGGTTTTACCAACCCGGTTGGGGTCTTCATCAACAAAGAATTCAACAGATTCTTTTAATTCTCCAAACAACCAAGTGCCAGCAATGGAAGTGCCGAAAATGCCAATATTACCATGATTTGCAACTTGATGTGCTTTAGTCACAACCGACTCAAGCCACTGTAAGCTATGGCGGGCTGAAACAAAACCGTTGTTCGCTAAAGCTTCGGGTCTCTTTTTGGATTGAGTTTGAGCCTTACAAGCCACAACACTCAGTTCTTTAGGGACCCAATTAGTTGAGGCAGAAATAACTTCATAACCTGCACGCTCGAGCAAGGCTGTGAGTGTCGTTAGAGTAAAGTGAGTGGCATGATCTACAATAAGCAAATCAAATGGATTTTGGTGATGATTTGGGACCTCTACCACCAGCAACCCATCATCTGCCAATTTCTCCCCCACTTTAGCCAAGAAATCTTGAGGAGCTAGAATGTGTTCCAGAAGATGCACCATTGTGATGAGATTAAAAACATCAGGGACCTGATCTGGGTTACAAGTATACAGCTTTTCAACTTGATCAATATTTTCAACATCTGACCGGTATTTATCATTCAACTCTGTGCCAGCCAATAACCAGGCCGGAAAGAAACCATTAAATGTTCGCAGTAATGCCCCGTTCCCACAGCCTACATCGAGCAGCCGACCTTTTTCAGGCAATGATATGTGGGCTTGCAAGCGTTCTAATAATCGAGTTGATCGCGATGAAGCCTGGCCAGTGTCTTGCTCAAAAACGGCCTGTTCAACCCCCTGACCCTGGTGGTAAATTGAGTAAGCCTCATATACCTGCCTTATGTCAGTCTCCCATTTATTGTCAATCACTTTCTGAATAGTCCCACAAGATTGGCAGACGCCAAGGCGACCACCGCTGGCCCAGGGTTTACAATCTGATGTCACACGACCGAGTGTCTCGTAACCGGATATAAGGTTAACCGATAAAGCGGCACACACATGACAACGAATATCTAACGCTGAAATAGATGAAGATTTGTTCTCTTTCATCACTTTTACCTTCTATAAACCAAAAATCGTGTTTATTGTTGTCCAAACATCTGGGGGTTCTAAGCCAAGAGTTGATTGCAGTCTACTAATATCAAGCGTTGTATGTGTTGGAACAGTCTCAAGCACGATATTCGAGTTGCTTGAATGGATTGGTTGAACCAGATTCGGGGTTGCTCCAATCCGCCGAGCTATATACTGAGCTACTTGGGCATAAGTAACATCTTCTGTAGCGGATACCTGTATGATGCCGAGCACACGCTCTTCAACCACACGTTGAAGGACATCAACTGCAAAAGAAAGTGGTATCGGCGACATCGTCATATCTGAAAAAGGGTGGATCGTTTCGCCATTTTGAAGTGCCCGCAGCCATCCGGTAAGTAAGGGGTTATTAGGGCCAAACACCTTAGTAAAGCGCACAACTGAGATTGAATCACCTAAGGCAAACAGTTGTCTTTCTGCCTCGGCCTTCTGCCGGCCATATTCTGTTTGAGGAGAAACTTTACTTTCAGCCTTTTGAAATGGAACAGAGCCATCATAAACTTGGCTGGAAGATATGAAGACAACAAAAGCGTTATTGTCAATAAACCTCTTGGCTACAGCTATTGTATTATAAACATTGAACCTTGCGGTTTGTTCCGGATTCGAGCGACACTGTTCAAGAGATGAAATAGCTGCACATAACACAGCCGCAGAAACTGATTCGGGGGGGCGCCAATCCAAAATATCTTGGGTCATATCAAGATAGATTCTGCGGTTTGAAAGGGTATCCGGCAGATGAGTAGTCTCTAAAACAACCCTATCCGCCCAATCACTTGCTGCCAGGGCACCACCAATCATACCATCAGAACCAACAATAAGTACAGGATCTCTATTCATTGTCCAAGGCCACCATCCATTTTCTTAGAGCAGCACAGGGCAAACAAATAATGGGCCATGGGGTAGAAACCCGTGTGTACCACCTCATCATTCATCGAGAAGATGAACACATTATGGAAGAAGCGCAACATTAATTCTCGCAAGTCACGATAATCTTTACAGTTGACATGTCCGGCCTTACTGGGAGGTGAAGCATAGGCTTGCGATTGAATCGAAGGCATACCAATAATAAGAACACCGTGTTCGGTTAGCGAACTGGCAATATTAGCCACAAAATGATGCTCCTGCTCTGGCTGAATGTGTTCCAAAACATCCAGAGCATAGGCTCCATCAAATACGCCTGTGACTGGGCCTTCTAACATATCATGAACCCAGCAGTCAAATTGCCAGGGTTCCTCCATACGCTCAAGCACGTCTTGCACAAACACGGGGTCGAAATCAACTGCTGTTAGTTGGCCAACTTCTTGTAGTACAACACGTGTGCCAAAGGCATCAGCACAGCCAATCTCTAGCACATTATTCATGCCCGCCAACATCTTGGCCACAAATTTATAGCGAGATAACAAAAAAGTTAATCGTTTGGGGTCATTGTGCCAAACCTGGTTACTCATCAGGCCAAGTTTAGTTAACCCTTGCTTGTCACGTAGTTCAAGCGTATTTTGATATTGTGGCTCACGTGTTTTATCTGCCATAATCCTTAGACTTTTTGGTTTGTAGCCATTTAATGTTTTTACAGAAACTTAAATCAAACACACTTTGCCCGACCAATCTCAATCCATCACCACCAGCACCCGGCCTACCTCACCGCTTCTGACCGCCTCAATTGCCTCATTGATTTGATCCAAGGTGAATTTATGAGTAATCAAGCCATCGAGTTTTAGTTTGCCCGCCTTATAAAGCTGAATATAGCGGGGAATCTCAAGGTGTGGCTCGGCACTGCCACCATGAGAGCCGGTCAGAACCTTTTTAAAGTGTAATGGCAGGGAATAAATGGAAATATTATCCCCTTTGCGCGGCACGCCAACCAGAATGGTCTTACCATCCGGATGGGTTAAGTCATAGGCCAATTCAATCACTCTGGCGTTACCCGTCGTGTCAATCACAACGTCGGCCCCCCGCGGACCAACAATTTCCTTTATTCCCGCCGCAATATCGGGGCTGGTTTTAGAATTGAAGGCATAGGTCGCGCCCCACTCTTTAGCCATCTCAACTTTTGAATCAACAATATCGATGCCTATAATGGGATTTGCCGACACCATACTAGCCGCCTGAACAATATTCAAACCAACCCCACCAACCCCAAATACCACCACCGATTGCCCAATTTTAACCCGGGCATCCGTATTAATGACGCCTATAGCAGTTGTAATAGCACAGCCGAACAGTGGCGCCAGCTTCATATCAAAGTCCTTGGGGATGGCGGTTAAGCGATTTTCTGATACGACAGCATATTCATTAAAGGTAGTGACCCATCCGGCATTTACTTTTTGACCATCCCATTGATAGGCCGGTGTATCCGATTGTAAACCATCACTGGGTCGCCAGTGCATGACCACATGGTCGCCTTTCTTAACTGTCTTTACCCCTGGCCCGATATCCTGAACCGTTCCAGAGCCTTCGTGTCCCAATAAATGGGGTAAAAATCTATCCGGACCTTTGGCCCCTTCAATCTCATTAATCTGTGCCCCACAAATACCACTGTAATGAACTTTGACCAACACCTGACCAAAGGTTAATTCTTTAGGCAGATCTATTTCGGTCACTACCAGTGGTTTATTCTGTTCAACCAGAATAGCTGCTTTCATTACTCACACCTTCCAGCGATATCAAAAGCTATCATAGATAAATATTTACAGGGAAATTTGTCAGGCGTTTACTTTGAAAGCAACTCATTGGTAACATTACCAGACATGCTAGTTCCAAAAGATGATAGGTTGAAACCATAGCTCAACGCAGATAACCCTCCCTGTAGGCTAATCACTATCCAACCAATTACATGTAGCATCACCGAAAAAGCAACTGCTTGCTCCTGATTGATGCCATATAACCCCAGAGCCAGCAACGAAGCCACCTGATAAATTCCCACATAGCCGGGTAGTGCAGGTAACGATGCCCCAGCAGCAATAAAAACCCCCACAGTGATTGCTACAGAAAAAGGCAATGACCAGCCAAAAGCACGAAGAATCAACCACATTGCTGCATAATCCATTAGGAAAGCGGCCAATGTGATGCTTCCCACTACTAACAACAAAGATGGTCGTTGAAGGGTTTGGATTCCCTCCAGCGACTGGACATACAAACGGATTATAGGTCGATTAATTCGATCAGGCAATCGGGCCGCCCAACCACTTACCCAATCTTGCCAACGTTGTCCCCAAAGAACAAACGCCCCAATAAAAATGACAGCGGTTCCAAACATGCCTAAAGTGCCAATTAATACACCACTCCCAAGCGTATCTACCCCATGAATTGTAAACACCACCATCATGAATACAATAAGCATTACCCCATCTGAAACCCGGTCTGCAATAGCGCTTGAGGCAGCCTGGCCAATACTCACTGGCGTAAAGCGACTAATGGCTATCATGCGCAGCACCTCACCGGCACGGGCTGGAAGAATCAGATTGCCCAGCTGACCGATGTTAGCTACTCGCCAGAAATGTCCATACTCTTGTAAAGAAATTCCAACAAGCAGGTTCCAACGCAAGGCTCTCATCATCAGCCCCATGCTGATAGCTACTCCGGCTGCCACACTCCAACTTGGTTTGACGGTTTTCAACACTGCAAAAAACGCCATCCAATCCAGGCCCCCAAATGCAGTGATCACTAATCCCAGACCTAAAAGATATCCAAAAATAATCAACCAACGTTGTTTATTCATAAAGTGTACATTACTCAAAGTAGATAAATTCATAATCGCCGGTATAGCCGAAGTGATTATAAAGCCATATCCATTCGGCGGTATCGAAAAATGCTTCCGCCGTCAAAGCCCAACATTGTAGATTGAATTGCTCCTCTTCGTTACGGTAGCTTTCGAGCATAATGTACTTGTTTTTGCCGACTCGTTCAATCTCACGAACTGCCGTTTCCAACTCAAAGATACGCAGATTGTGCAAGCAGCCCAGCGTGATAACCAAATCAAAATGGTTATCACCATACGGATAAGCATCTTGGGCGCGGTAACTGAATAAAGAGTCGCGGATGGCCTCTGGCGCATCGGCTAAACCGTGGCGAGAGATATCAAATCCGTGAATCTCTGCCTCGGGCAGTAGTTGTTTGAGTTCGTAAAGCAAATGGGCCTTGCCACAACCCACATCTAAAATTTTAGCATCCGGTTGGAGGTTGTAGATGTCAATTAGCTTTTCGGCTACCACTTTCCAGCGGCCATCATATTTGTACCCGCCGTATCCATAACGACGGTCGCCATCCCAGTAATCGAACTCATACTCTTTGGCTTTGAGCATGCAATGTACTTTTTCATCGACCATGCGGTCAATGTAAGCTCTTTTTGTTCTTTTGTGAAGTGGCGTAACAATGTTCAATATTCTACCCACGTTGCATCTCCTTAAACTGTTCTTGATTAGTCAAAATAGGGAAAAGCCTGGTACTCCTGGCCGATTGTTTGTAGCATATGCCTGGCTTTATCCAGTTGCTTCATCTGTGTGGCAACCCGGTCACCATCATCCATCCCTGCAAATTGACGGCGGGCGAGTTGGGCCGGTAAAAATTCATTCAACAGGATTAGACACCATTTCAACCCGAACAAGGGATATACAATCTCAACCCGCCTGCCCAGGTATGGATAGTCGGTAAAGGCACTCAGAATACCCGACACGAACTGTCGCTTTAAGGTGTCGGTCAGCGTCATGGCTGGATGAAGCAGCATATCTACAATCATTTTAGCCGGGTCGTCCCATCCAAAATATTCAAAATCCAGAAAAACCAGATTGCCATTCTCGCGTTTCAAGGCGTTGTGCAAGCCAAAGTCGGAGGGGCTAAGTGTGCGCTCGGCCAAACTGATTTCTGCCGCAAAAGAGATACAGGCCCGATCCGATTTGGTTTTGGCCCAAGTGGCAATTTCTTCCAGAGTTGGGATTAAGTGATCGTCCAGAAACTCATACAGGTGAGGGTATGGTACTTCTCGTTTAGCCCGGTCATCAAAGGCTTGTAGTCGCCGTCGAATACTGTGAACAATATCCTTTATGGAAAAACAGGCTTCCGAAGCTGGAGCCAGTAAGTCACTTCCCTGACGTTCACGCAACGCTTTCAAAGCGGTCAGAAATTCAAAGGTAGCCTGGATTTCTTCTGGTGTAATCTCATCGGTTGCGATTTTCTGTCCATCAATATATTCATATAAGGCACAGTTCGCTTCCCGGTCGGCTTTTAGTGGTCGAGGGATATTACGAATACCATTATTCCACAAAAATTTCAGGCTGGAAAATTCGGTCCCTAGCCGGTCTCGTTTATCCGATGCGTGGCGAAAATAAGCCTTGAGGGCATAGACCTGAGTGTCGGTATCTATAACCCGATATACCTGACTATTACGCCCACCTCCAATGGTTTCAATCGATAGAACATTGTTGTTCAGCAGCCGAACTGCGGTCTGTTTAATTGTTTCCAGTTGTGTTTCAGCTAGATGCGCCAAAGATATACTCACTGATTTTCTGCCAAGATGAGATAATGGTAACCCCGGGCAAAGTTTTAGATTGATGATTTGGCGCGAAAAGAATCTTTTCTATGTGAGATGGAAATGTTTTTTCTAGAAAAACCTCCTCCAAATCGTCAATAAAATGGGTACAACCCATTTGCCGGATATGTTCAATCTTCTGTTGTCGAGTTGCGCCAAATAGAACATCAGCGTGAGATAATCCTAACCCGTCGGCACTAAAAAACCGTTGAGCGGACATCCAATTTAAGGCTGCTGTTCTCAGGTTTGTGGTATGTGTCACATCATACCTGGCAAACTCGGTCTTGTGGCTAATAATACAAAAGACAATGCCCTGTTGCTTACAAAAGTTCAAGAACTCTAATACGCCTGGAAATGCGGAGGCTTCTTCAATGCGGGGACCGTATACATCCCCTTGCAACTCGGTCCACGCCTGTTCACGGCCTTGCTGGCGTAAATAACTCCGTACCTCTTCCTTAGAAGACAATATCCCTTCTGGAATGAGACCTTTCTCTATGGCAACTTGATGAAAAAGCTGGTCATAGCAAACTATTGTGTTATCGAAATCCACGCCAAGCCGCATGACCCACCTTAAGCAATCACCTTAGCCGTCTGCGTTGATTCCCGGAGTTGAAGCGTTTGATGTATCTTTTTAACAATCGCTTCGCAGGTGAGGCCATAGACCTGGCGAGCGTGTTCTTGTTCTCCGGCTTCGTACAGAAATGCGTCTGATGTACCAATACGCAGTAATCGAGCTTGCTGCGGGGGTTGGTCTGCCAACCATTCGGCAACGCTGCCACCCAACCCGCCAGCCATGTTGTGTTCCTCAAGTGTAACCACAACTTTAAAGCGAGCAAAAGCCTCGGCAATTAGCTCTTTGTCAAGGGGTTTGACTGTGTGCAAACTGACCACCCGTGATGAAAGCCCCTGGCGTTGCAGTTCATCGGCGGCCTCCATAGCAGCCGGGAGCAGGGTTCCAGAATTTAACAGGCATATGTCATCACCTTCCCGAATGATAATCCCTTTGCCAATAACAAATTCGGGGACATCCGAATGAATAACCGGCTCATTCTTTTTGCCCATCCGAATATAAACAGGGCCATCATGTTTAAAAGCCGCCCGTAAAGCTGCCCGTACCTCTAAAGCATCGCCAGGGGCAATGACCGTCATATTGGGCAGCATACGCAGGGCTGCAATATCCTCATTTGAGTGATGGGTGGCATTGAGCGAAGCATAGGACAGACCACTACCCACTCCTACAATAATTACTGGTAGATTTTGATAAGCAACGTCCAGGCGGATTTGCTCCAGGCAGCGCATCGTCACAAATGAAGTAATGGTGTAGGCCACTGGGCGCAAGCCGCATAAGGCCATACCTGCCGCCACTCCAATCATATTTGCCTCAGCCGCCCCACAGTTGAAAAACCGGTCGGGTTGCATGTCCTTAAAGTCGTTGAATAAACGATTGCCAATATCACCAGAGAGCATCACAATCCGCTCATCTTTAGAGGCCAACTCTGTTAATTCAGCCGCAAATGCATTTCTCATAATAACCCCAATTCCATTTTAGCTTTAGTCACTTCTTCTGCAACAGGAATACGATAATGCCAGTTGTTGTCATCCTCCATAAAAGAAACCCCTTTGCCTTTTACAGTGTTGGCAACAATGGCTACCGGCTTGCTACTACCATCCGGTATCTTTTTTAATACCTCTACCAGCTCTGCCATATTGTGCCCATCCACTTCATAACTACTCCAGCCAAACGCCTCCCACTTACCCCGCAGAGGGCTGAGAGCCATCACCTCATTACTGCGTCCGGTCGCTTGCCATTTGTTATAATCGACAACCACGGTTAAATTCGCCAGGTTATGAGCAGGCGCTAACAGGGCGGCTTCCCAAATAGAGCCCTCGTTGCACTCACCATCGCTCATCACCACAAAAACCCGGTAATCACGCTTTTGAATACGTCCGGCCAGGGCAATACCCACCCCCATTGGCAAGCCATGTCCAAGCGAGCCTGTGGTCGCTTCGATACCCGGCGCAGCGCCCACCATGGGATGTTCTGCCAACGGCGTACCTGGCTGGGTATAGGTGTTGAGAAAATCAAAGGAGAAAAACCCCTGATAAGCCAGCGTGGTGTAGAGACTCATCGCGGCGTGCCCTTTACTAAATATAAGGCGATCACGATTCGGGTCGGTCGGCTTTTGCGGGTCAATATTGAGGGTAGTCCAATATATTGCGGTCATAATATCGACACTAGACAAGGCCGAACCCAGATGGGCGGAGTTGGCTTTGTGAGATAATTCAACGATGGTTCCACGCATCTGGCTGGCAATAGATTCCAGTTCGCTGATATTAACATTCGCGTTGCTTTTCATATGATATAATCCTGTAATGCTATGGGGTAATGTGATATGTTTGGTTAATTTTTATTGACAGCGCCACAAAATTCACCGGCGATAGTCGTTTGTGTCTGGCTTGAGCGATATAAGGCATCGACGAGCATCATTGTATCATCGACCAAGTCCAGATTGGGTTTTGTATTTGTATCAATGTGTTGCAAAAATTCGGCGATCATCAAGTCATAACCATCCGATTTTGTGACTGGGCTACCAACCTTAGCTTCTTCAAAATCTCGATTGGAGATGCGGCCCGCCAGACCAAACAGTTCCAAGGTCACCCGAGATGGCTTTGGCAATTTCATATCCCAGCCGAGCTTAATCAAAATGGTAGTCTTATCATCCACAGAAATCATTGATATCGACGTATCCTCCACTGAGGAGGAAAAGGCTTGATGGCTTACATTGTGGCACGATGCGGTATAGTATTGGCGGTTTGGCAGCAGACTCAAGGCCAAATGAAGCATATGCGCCCCCAAATCGACCAACACCCCACCACCCGACCGGGGCGGGTCATATAACCATGCTTTGTCTACGTGTCGTTTTGTCCGATACCACTCAAAATCTATAAGTTCTACCTCACCAATTTTGCCTGTCAAGACCTTAGTTTTTAGCCACCGATTTTCTACCCTAAACTGGTTGTTGAAAGCCGCATAAAATGTTTTATCATAGCTACGTGCTTGTTGGAGCAGCATCCGGCTATCCTGATACGTTGTACAAAGTGGCTTTTCAACCAGCACATGCCTTCCATATCTCATGGCCGCTTCGGCAATCTCACGGTGAACATGAGTGGGGGTGCAAATAAAAACAGTGTCAATATCAGGTTGCTGAAGCACCTCCTCATAGTGCTGGGATACGATTTTAATTCCGTATAAATCGACCAACTCTTTGGCAGATTGTCCGCTCTGGCTACAAATTGCGACAACTTTGCAATCAGATTGTTGCGAGATGGCTGGCAAATAAGAGCGGCGTACCACATCACCGGCCCCAATAAAAGCTGCTCTATGCTTCATTTATTGTAGTTTCAACTGGCATTGATTGGGTATCACCAAGGAGTGCCTTATCCGGCTCTAGTGGCAGCCCTAAAATGGCCCGCCAAAGGGTTAAAGCCCTGGAGAGATACAAAATGGTCCGATTACCCAGATAATACCGATCATTTTTAAGATAAATCTGGCCGATAGAAGTCAACCGTTCAAGTCTAGCCCCCACCATATTCTCAGCGCTATATCTCTCTCGCAAAGCGGCTGATGATAACCCATCACTCCACACAATTTCCAGGAGGATGTGCATATGTAAGGAGGTCTCGCTAATATTTAAAACATCAAGATAAAGTATCCCCAGCCCATTATAAACTATGAGCGTGTAAAGCACCCCCGATATTAAAGAAAAAGGGGTACTGACCCAATGGCTAAAGGCAAAGAGCCATCCTAAATATAAAACAAGCAGATTACCACTAAGGATGGTTACAATTGCGCTAGCGTGGCCCGAGGTCGTTGGCTTTAGCAAAAGTAAGAAACGATGGACCACCATGTGCAGTAAAAACATCCCCAATGGGGCCGCTAGCAAAATCAGTAACAGCGCCGGGATTGGCTGCACCTCAACCACCGCCACCATCCGGCAAGCCGATTAAATGCCGATAAAGAAGAACGAGTTGGGTCATGGAGCGACCACGCCGGGCCAGATAAAGAGCCCCCTTTTCTTCTCGGATCAACTCGGCCTTTATCAGATTGTTGATGCGATCATCACTTAAGGCCGTCTCTTCGAAGAATGGAGTAGCTAATTGATTTCGGGGAAGACCAGCCGGAGCGCGGTTAAGAGCCTTAATAATTTCCATAGAAGGACTAAAGGCCGCTACAGCCGTGTACCCAATAATATATACTAATGAAAGAACAGATTGAAACAGCATTATAGCCGACCACTCTAGCCAGGGTGTAGCAACTTCATCGCCCGAAATATTGAAGAAATGGACCAGCCCATATGCTACTAAAGCGGCTAGAGGAACAAAAATGATAAAGAGAATAGGGAACCAGGTCATATAGCCGCTAGGCTTTTTGATGCGCCAAATGACAATATGTATGACCTGGCAGGCTAGAAAAAGCAATATCCCTTTAATCAAAATTGAATACATATCTCTTACTTAAGATTAATCTTTTGCATTGTCTTGATATTGTAATATCGAATATCATTCATGGAATCAGGGATTTTGTTATCATTAAACGCATCATGTAAATCTCTGATAGCGTCCTCAATAGTATGTTTCGGTTCAAAGCCCAACTCTCGTTTAATCTTCTCTGAGGAAATATGGTAAGAGCGATTATCATCGGTGGGGGTAGTTACAATTTCAATTTTATCCTCACCAACCACATGACGAACCATCTCGGCAATTTCCCCGACTTTGTGATTTTCATATCCGGCATTAAAGACCTTACCGGCAACCTTTTCATCGGGTAGTTCCAGAAGGTGCAGATATACATCAGCCATATCTTCGATGTGAATGTTGGGCCGCTTTTGCTCTCCCCCAAAAACGGTGATTTTGCCGTTATTGACGGCATGGTTGGTTAAAATATTAACGGTCAAATCAAGCCGCAACCGCGGTGAGTAACCGCAGACGGTAGCCGGTCGGATAATCACTGTCGTAAAATCAGGGGACTGCGCCTTAAGCAGAACATCCTCGCACAAGGCTTTATATTTAGAATAATCTGTTAGTGGCTCTAAGGCCAAATCTTCGGTGACGTTCTCTTCTTCTTTGATGCCATAGACACTTGAAGACGAAGCGTAAATAAAGCGGCCAACCTTGCTCTTCTTTGATACTTCTACCAAATCAAAAAAGGCATCGTAATTGATGGACTTACCTAATGTTGGATCTAACTCGAAGCTGGGGTCGTTGGAGATGCAGGCTAAATGGATAACCGAATCGCACCCAGGAATTACTTTTTCCAGTAAGGCTCGGTCACGAATGTCGCCTTTGATTTGCTCTAAATTTGGGTTGCTCTTGACAGCATCCAAAACATGGTCGCCGTACATATATAGATCGAGTACTTTAACGCGATAGCCTTTATCCAACATCTTTGGAACCAGCACGGACCCAACATATCCGGCCCCACCGGTCACCAGAACCGTTTGATTTTTTGATTGTTCTGACATTATTCTCTCCAGTTAAAAAAAGAACCTCAATTCATAATTTCTTGTTCCCACGTTGAGCGTGGGAACAAGCTCAAAATTAGCAGACTTCAGTCCGCACTTCAACCTGCGGCGGATAGCAGTTAGCCTTGTTCAGCCTGAATGTGTTCGTGCATTCGCTCGCGCAAAGCCGTGACTATGAGATGTTCTAACATCAAATGAACATCCTCAACCTGTTCGATGCAGTCACTTGCGACATGAACCTCAATATCAACCATTTGGGCTAATTTTCCCCCATCAAAACCGGTAAATCCTACAGTTGTGGCCTCGGTTTGACCAGCCAAAACAATGGCCTTGAGTACATTAGGCGAGTTGCCGCTGGTGGAAATACCGATGACCACATCTTGCGGATTAACCATACTGGCTAATTGCTCGGCAAATACAGAGTCATAACCATCGTCATTGGCGTAAGCAGAAAATATTGCCATATTATCGGTGAGCGCCAGCACCCGAAAGCGAGGATGGTCAGCCATAACTGTATTTTTGCCCAAATCACAGGCAAAGTGCGAGGCTGTACTGGCGCTGCCCCCATTACCCATAATAAAAACCTGCTTGTTTTCCAGTCGCGCCCAGTGTAATAGGTCAATGGTTCGCTGAATATTATCACGAGGCAAACTATCCAATAGTGTTTGCAAACTTGAAATGTAAGAATCGATGACATTAAGCATTGTCACGTTACCCCATCTATTACTACACTCTATTTCATTAAGGACTCAATATATCCATACAATGGTTTGCGTTCGATAGCTTGACGATTAGCCATGATCGCCACGGCTTGGGCGCCGACAGCGTTACCAATAAAGCCAACCACTTCCATAGGGGCCTGTTGGACAACACACATTGATGTGACCGAAAAAACCGTATCACCGGCTCCGACCCGGTCTACCACTCGGATAGAGAGGGCTGGAATCTCGAAGAATCCTTCGTCTTGACTATAGCAAAGAGACCCCTGTTGTCCGCGGGTAACAACAATACGCTTACAAGCACGCTGTTCGGCCACCTTTAGCACAATATCTCGCAAGTTGGCCCGTTGGCTACGGGCTTCCAACCGAATTTCCTTCTCAGAAATACAGATATAGTCAGCGCGAGGATACTTGGAAACCGTATTGAAGCCATGATTGCCGGCATTAACCTGAGTGTTAACCGCCAGAAAACGGGCCTGCTCAGATAAAACATCAATCGCTTCTGGATTAAGCATACCGTGACCATAGTCCGTGACAATGACCACATCGTATTGTGGTAATAGTTCTTCCAACTTGTCGCATAATGCCTGAGTTTGAGCCGCGTTCCCCTCTTCATCCATCATATACAATTCAAAGAGCTTTTGAAAGGGGTAGGTTTCAACGTAGCGCCGCTTTACAATGGTGGGTGCATTATCCATATACAGAAATGTCTTGTCAATTCGAGGGTCCAGCTTTTCTTGGATAAAATCCTCAAATGAGTTTTGCTCTCCCAGACAGGTAAGCAACCCCACATGCTCAGAAAAGGCTATAGCATGGTTAGCGACAGCCAATACCCCTCCTGCAAATGTTTCTCGGTCAAGGTACTGTGCAGCCAGAACTGGCTCTTTACCAGATTTGCCAATAGTTTCGCAATACACGTACTCATCAATGATTGTTTCACCTACCACCAAAACCTTGAGTTTTTGAGCGTTGTCAAGATAACGCAAAATATCGCCATAATAATATCTGGTAGAAAAGTCGCTCAAATAGTCGCTGACCTCTTTGGGAAAGACTGGCAGATGCCGGTTGATGAGGTTTGACGAACTAAAGGTGATATCATCGGTAAAGATGAGTTGTCCCCCCACAGACTTAACAACCGCTTCTTCTTGGGAGAGCGTGTCTGTGTAACTCTTTCCATCAAGATTGTGCTGATTACCTTTGACAAAAAAATCTGGACGAAGAAGTTCGATGGCCTCTGTCGCCATGGGCCACTTATTGATAGTAACGTAATCAACACAATCCAAAGAAGCAATAGCTTCAGCTCGTAAATCCTGGTTAAACACAGGCCGGTGAGGCCCTTTGTTGACATGCTCATCGGGGGTCACGGTAACAATCAACAAGTCGCCCAACTTTTTGGCTTGTTGAAAATGGCGGATATGGCCGATATGCAGCAGGTCAAAGATACCATGGCAATGAACAACTTTCTTTCCTTCGCGGCACGAGACCAGAGTTTCGGCCAACTCTTCTATTTGTTTGATTTTTCCATGTGCTTGCAATTTAGTATCTCTCTTCACTATCATTTAAGAGTCTATTCGTTAGGACTTACGCAATTATGTCATTTTGAGCGACGAAGGAGCGAAAAATCCCTGAGACATACGTTTGCAAACAGATTCTGTAGGGATTCTTCATTACACCTGTCCAGGTACTGGGTAATGCCCTTTGAGTACTCCGCTCTGCTTCGTTCAGGATGACATGCGTAAGTCCTGTTCGTAAAGCGGAGTGCAGATTTTAGTCTGCAAAGCTTGACGGATAGAGTCTAAGCCAGATATTCAAACCAATCTTTGGTGGCCTCGGCAATTGTTTCAGGGTTCCAAACCGGAGCCTCGCGCCAATATTCGATATTTTCTAATAGAATATTGACTCCTTCTTCAAATGATACCTTGGCTTCCCACCCTAATCTCTGATGTATCTTAGTAATATCAGCAAAAGTACGGTCCGGTTCGCCAGGCCGTTTGGGGATATGAACCACTTCACTCCCGATCAATTCTACCAAATAATTGACACTATAACTGTTATTACTACCGACATTAAAGACCTCATTACTGATGTCGGATTTAGCTGCCATCACAAAGGCATTGACCACGTCTTTCACAAAGGTGAAGTCCCTGGTTTGAGTCCCGTCACCTACAACGGTCAAGGGTTTACCATGTAGTTTTTGAGCCAGGAATACCCCAAAAACCGCCCCATAAGTGCCAGAAGTGCGAGACCGTGGCCCGTAGACATTGAACAGGCGGAGTGAGACCGCCGGTAAATCATATACTTGACCCCAGTGCAAAACACTCTCTTCGCCCAAGTATTTGCTTAATGCGTAGGGATACTGCGGCCGAATCTCGGCTGTTTCTGGGGTGGGATAAACGTCTGGAATCCCATAACAAGAGGACGATGCCGCATAAATAAAGCGCCGGACTTTGGCCTGACGCGCCGCCTCAAGAACCGCCACTGTGCCATCGACATTAGCTCGATGATAGGTTAGCGGATGCTGCATTGATGGCACAATATCGGCCAAAGCCGCCAAATGAAAGACCCAATCAACACCTTCGAAGAAAGGTTTGATTTGGCTAAAATTTGAGACATCCACTTCATGGGCCGTAAGCTGAATGTTTGCCTTAAATACAGACAAATTGTCTGGTCTACCGGTAGTAAAATTATCAAGCACTGTTACCTGATGACCATCGGCCAGTAGTCGCTCGACCAGATGACTACCAATGAAGCCTGCCCCGCCGGTAACAATGCAGTGAAGCGAATTAGTTTGCTGCAACCTGATTTTACTCCCTCGAAAAAAACTGTTAGGAACTTATTTTGGAACTGTGGGGTACTCGCCCCCGAGTTCCCAAGCGTTCCTCTCAAGCCCTAAACTCCGTTGAATAGATTTTGAATTAAACATGTTTTTTGCAACATGATTTTTTCTCGGTCTCACTTCTACGCCAAGCCTTACTGCCATTAAGTTAGGAGCATCCCTTCGACAAGCTCAGGCGAAGACTCAAGGCCAAGCCACACCCTTCGATACGCGCTCCACTGCGTTCCGCGCTACTCAGGATGCTGCTCGCCTTAACTTAATGGCGTTGACGCCAAGCCTGGAAACGAGAAAATTTTTGCAGACGTCAGTTTGCACCTCATTTATGGTACGTAGACAATAAAAATCAGCTCCGGTTAGGCTCTTGGAGCTGACTATGCCCTCAATAGAATCGCTAATATTTTCGACGTCAAAACAGCAAGCAACCCCAAACAACATTTTGAAGCTGTTCAGAGCAGCCATTTTAGCACGATTTAGCCAAAAGGGAAATCTTTGAGGAGTAATTGTTGCCCTTCATCCATCTGGCTAAATATGAAATGCAGCCTCGTAATTGGGGTCGGTGATGGCCGGACGATGTAGGGTGAAGGATTCGATGGGGTAGGCTGTCTCGCCGTCGATAGCTAACTCACTTAGAATTTGGCCCAGCAAACCGGCAAATTTGTAGGCATGTCCAGCCCCCAAACAAAAGATGATCTGAGGGTGTTCTGGTACGCTATCAATAACAAAATTACGGTCGGGGGGCATGGCATAGAGGCAGGTTTTGGTGTAGAGCTTCGGCCCCAAAAAGCCAGGGATATGCTTTGCCAGCCATGCTTCAACCCGGTGCTCCCGCTCTATGTCAGGTTCATAGGTTCGGGTATCGGTGGTCACAGCCGGGCCAGAGGCGTCGATGGCCGCTTTGGTGGCTACTTCACCGTAGATTGGAAACCCATAAAAAATTTCTGCCCCATGCCAGATAAAGATAGGAAAGTTGCCGATGGCAAACTCTTTTAGGTGGGGCGTGGCGTAATAGGTCACCTGCTCTTGAGTCACCGTGATTCTGAGACTGACTCCTACATCGGCCAAAACTCGATCCATCCAGGCCCCGGCAGTGACAAGGAGTTTTTCGCAGGTAAAAGTTCCATCTTTGGTTTTTACATCCACCCCGCCTTCAAAGGGATGAATTGACTCGACCCCACAATGGTCAATCATCGTCGCCCCATAGGCACGAGCCATCCCCACGTGGGCGGCATTTCCTTTGATGGCATCGGCGATGCCGGTATCGGCTTGCCATAGGGCATCAATCTCCTCCTCAAGCTTAAATTGAGGATAGCACCGCATCACTTCATCGGCTCCAAAGCGTTCATAGGGGATATTTGCGGCATCCATGGCCCGAGCATAGGTCTCGATATCCTCCTGTGCCAGGCCATCTTTGCTGGCCAGTTCAATACTGCCGGTTTTGGTAACCACCCGCACCGCCGATTCTTCCTCAAGAGTGGCCCAGGCAGTATAGGTGTGGGGGGTCAGGCGGGTGTAATCCTCATGATGGTAAGTCAGGCGAATAATACGTGAGAAATCTTGTGACCCACCATATACATGGCCTAACTCAAATTGCTCCAGGCCTAATACCTCCTCACCGGTCCGACGAGATAACCAATAAGCCGCACCGCTACCAATACCCCCACAACCTAATACAATATATTTGTAGTTTGTCTTCATCGGATTCATCCTCCTTGTTAAAAAGTTAGGTGAGTTCATTGAGTTTAATGGGTTTGATGAGTTCAAGAGTTCGGTGAGTTGTATCTTACAACCAACGGATGTCCTTAACCTGCCTAACTCATTAAGCTCACCTAACTCAATAAACTCATTAAACTTCGTTAACTATATAATTCTACCCCGGCCAACTCTCGTTCCCGGCGCTCGACGTAGGCTTCTATTTCTTCTTTCATACCGGGATCAATGGGGGGTGGCTCGTATTGGGTCAATAACTCTTTCCAAAGCAGATTTGCCCGCATCGCTGCATCGAAACTGCCCCCATCTTGCCACGTTTCAAAGTTTAAACGGTCAGCCGTAAAGGGTTGGTAAAATTCGGTGGCAAAGCGGGCTTGGGTATGAGCCGTGCCAAAGTGATGCCCACCCGGCCCGATTTCGGCAATCATATCTAGAGCCAGAGTCTCATCGCTAATTTCAAGCCCCTGCAGAAAATGTTGGAACATGGCTAAATTTTCGATATCAAGAATAAACTTCTCATACGAAACGGTTAGTCCCCCCTCTAACCAACCGGCGGCATGCATGACAAAATTGGTATGCGCCAGCACCGCCGGCCAGATACTCCACATAGTTTCATAAGCCGCTTGAGCATCCGGCACTTTGGAGGTGTTCATACTGCCGCTGCCCCGATAAGGCAGATTATAACGCCGGGCCAGTTGCGCCCCAATAGCCATAGCCCAGGCTCCTTCTGGCGTACCAAAAGCGGGGCTGCCACTTTTCATATCGACATTGGTAGTAAAGCCGCCATAGATGACCGGCGCACCGGGGCGGATTAACTGGGTCAAGGCAATACCGGCCAGAGCTTCGGCGTTTTGCTGGGCCAGGGCTGCGGCCATAGAAATGGGACTCATCGCCCCAGCCAGGATAAAGGGGGTAATTATGTTGATTTGACCGGCTCGGGCCAGGGTAATCAAGCCCCCCAACATCCGGTCATCATAGCGCAGTGGGCTGTTGACATTGATGATACCGGCCAGCACCGGTTCAGCGGGCAGGGGGTCGCCAAAAATAATTCGAGCCACATTGAGCGAATCGCTGGGGATAATCCGCCCGTGGGCGGCTTCCATAAGGGCTTTATCGGTGAGGGTTGAGTTGAGACGGAGGCGCTGAAGATGTCGCAGCGATACATCAACATCATGCGGGACAATCAGTTGTTCCCCGGCCACGTGGAGAACATTGCACATCTGAACTAACTTTGAAAACCTCTCATAATCCTCCAACCGGCCGGGGCGACGGCCAATCTCAAGATTAGCGGCAAAGACCACGCCTCCCTGAGGGGCAAAAATAATGGTATTGCCTCCCACCGTTAAGTTGCGGTCAGGATTACGGGCCAGCCAGGTGAAAGAAGCGGGTGCTTTGGCAACCAGTTCCAGGACCATTTCTCGGTCTAACCAGACATGGCTGGCTTTGCGATCAACCTTAGCCCCGGCCTGCTGCCACAGGTCAAGCGCCTCATCATCAAGAAAATCAAGCCCGATTTCCTCTAATATATGCATTGAAGCACCATGAAGTTGCTCAACCTGATCAGGTGAAATCAGTTCTAGCGGTGATAAAGAATTTTGTATTTGCCGGAAGGGTATGGTGAGGAATGATGATTTTGACCGGCCCCGGCGTCGCGCTGCGCGTTGGGCGGCACGCTCTCCTCTGTTCATAGGTTTGCTCCCCATTGAGATCGAAATTTGTGCGGTTGAGCCAGAAATATTGGATTGTACTCTAAGTTATTTGAACTGGCTATTTATCATCTGGCAAATCCTTTACTCGCCGTAACTCATCCTCCAAGCGTAATCGCGAGCGTTGCAGCCGAACAATAGGCACACTTAGATTAAAATCGTCAATCTGGTGATTGAGTTTGTTCAGTCGCTCTTCAAAGCGGGCTACTGCCGCTTGCCACTGCGACTCGCTGATAAAAGTTTCCAAACGCTCCTGCCAGGCTGACCGCAATTGGCTACGTGCCTCCTGCAATTCCTTTCTAATGACCTTGTCGCGCTCAATCCAGTCCGGGGCAAAGCCGTTTCGCTTTAATAAGCCATAGGCCCATTCCAGGCCCGGCTCTAGAAAAGCGTTTTCATTCAAATTCAGAGGCTTGCCTTTACCCGGCAAATTATCGAACTCGCCATTGTCTATGGCCTCTTGAATGATCCGCTCTACCAGGGCACGCCGCTGTTGTTCGCTGGTTGGGCTTTTTTTGGGGGTGTGGCCCTGAAGCGGGGTTTGATGGGTCTCCAGTTTATCTTGTACCCCTTCTAATTTTTCCTGTTCTCTTTTTCGTTTTGAGTTATTCATCATAAACCCTTCTCAACGGCCCGACCCGGCATCCCCTTTGGAAGCCAGTCGCTGCCCGTATTTATCTATCGCTTTTGCCAGGGCATCTTCCAGATTAATACCGGTACTATTTGCCAAACAAACCAGAGAAAAGAAGGCATCGGCCAACTCGCCAGGCCACTCAGTCGTTGGTTGAAATGATTGGTGGCCGTATTTGTTTCCTTTCAATACCTCTTTGGCTAATTCGCCCACTTCCGATACAAGGTCAAGCAGCCGGGCTTCCACCGAGGTTTCAAGCTGGTTTTCTTCCACAAAATCAGCTACGATTTTTTGGAAATCTGGAAGCGTCTCGCTCATCGCAATACCTTATTCATATGTAGACATCATGTCAAAAATTGGGCTTCGTTATGGATCCTATGGGCTCAATTGACAATTTTAGGCGTCAATATCACAATGGAGTCGGTTCAACATATTATGTGATGCTGATCTTTAGAGGAAATGGATGTGCTTAACTGGGATGATGCTATGAAGAAATCGATCATTAACAAACTAGAAGTGATAGTGATCGTAGGCATTTTAATATGTCCAGTAACATTGTGTACTGGCTTGTATTTAGGTGATTGGGTCTCGCATGAAAGAACTCTTCAAAGGTGGTTGGATGAAGATAAACGCCGTGTGGATTTATTCCAGTTGTACGCCACTTATCCTAGCGGAGAACAGCTAAGAGAGATTTTGTTAAGAAAGCTTCCTCCTGGAAGTTCAGAAGAGGAAGTAAAAGCCTTTTATTTGGCCAATGCAGAACGAGATCAAAAAGATTGGCATCTTGGAAGATATTTGGATGAAAATCTCGTTGTCCTGACTTATTATGCAGCAGACCGTAGTCACAGTCATGCTTTGCAAAGAATGTTAGGGGGTAAGATAAAGATTATTTTTCGTCTTAATCCAGTTGACAATAGTTTGATGGACATAACCGTCAAAGTGTACGGTACTGATATTTAAAGTGAGATCAGACCCAATAGCTTAGGAGGTGAAATCATGCCAGAAAGTATACTTGAATGGGGTATTGCCCTAATTCTCTCGATGCAAACCTGGGGCGATTGGCTCATAGCACCCATGAATGTCTTTACCTTTGCTGGTAATATAGCGTTTTACCTGTTAATTTTACCGGCAATATACTGGAGTTGGAACAGCCGCTTGGGGTTAAGAGTGGGGATTATATTCATGTTAGGTTTAGCGATAAACCTTATGGTAAAAGTAGCCTTTCATGACCCACGTCCTTACTGGCTTGACCCCGAAGTTCGTCTCCTGACCGGGGGGGAGACTACCTTTGGGATTCCATCAGGACATGCGCAAAATTCGGTCGTCATCTGGGGGATGCTGGCTGCTTATCTGCGAAAAGGTTGGGCCTGGACCACAGCCATCGTGCTTATCTTCTTGATTGGTCTATCTCGAATGTACTTGGGCGCTCATTTTCCCACCGATGTCTTTGTCGGTTGGGGCTTGGGTCTTATCATCCTGATACTATTCCTGCAATTCGAGGATTCCATCTCAATACAATTCAAAAAATTGGGTCAAATCCCTCAGGTGGTTCTCATTTTTGTCATTTCGTTGGTTATACTCCTGATTGGGGCCTTGATACTGAGCAATGTTAGGGCAAGTTGGCAACTCCCTCCCGAATGGATAGGAAACGCTGCCCTTCAAGCCCCTGATGAGATGATTAACCCTCTTTCACTACAGGATTTAATTATCGCTACCGGCACTTTCTTTGGCCTTGTCGCCGGAGCTATTTTGTTCAACGCCCGGCTAGATTTTAATGCCGATGGCTCCTGGGGCAAGCGATTGGGCCGTTTTCTGATTGGCGCAATTGGAGTACTCATCATTTGGCAGGGGTTAGGCGTTTTGTCTGATCTGATGGCCGTTGATGAAAGTGTGATGGGCTACATTCTGCGCTACATTCGCTTCGGTTTGATAGGGGCGTGGATTTCGGCCTTTGGCCCACTGCTCTTTATTCGGCTGGGATTAGTTGAAGAATAGGTGTACGAAAAATGAAAAAGATTCTAATCCGAATTTTGATAAGTGTTGTCGTCATTGTTGGTATATTGATTGTTTTGGTCTGGGCTATTACCTTCCATCCTCCGGCGGTTCAGGCTGAAACGGTTGCCTGTGCAGGTAATCCGCCGATAATACAGCCTGAACAATCACTAAAGGTACTCACCTATAACATACAGTATATGTCTGGAAAGAATTACTTCTTTTGGTATGAAGGGGGTGAGGACGAACGAGCCTCTCCGGAAGACATTGCCAAAACTATCGAAGGGGTGGCCCGCATCATTCGAGCGGAAAATCCCGATGTTGTATTGCTGGAAGAGGTTGATGACGGCTCCAAGCGTACCGATTACGAGGACCAATTGGCCCGGTTACTGGACTTGTTACCTACAGATTACAAATGCCACACCTCCGCCTTTTACTGGAAGGCTGCTTTTGTGCCTCACCCCAAGGTTATGGGCGCAATTGGTCAAAAGCTATCCATCATATCCAAATATCAGCTTGAACAGGCCACCCGCTACCAACTGCCTTTGACTCCCGGCAATATTCTGGCCCAGCAATTCAACCCCAAGCGAGCCATTTTAGGGGCCAGGCTACCAGTAGAGGGGGGTGAAGATTTTGTGTTGCTAACGACTCACCTGGAAGTAGCCGACAGGGGATCTGAGGTAATGCGAAACCAGGTGGCTAGCGTGGCTGACAGGCTGGAAACCCTGAGCCGGGCGGGTAACCCCTGGCTGATTGGGGGCGATTTTAATTTATTGCCACCTGGTCAATTCGACAAACTCCGCGCCGATCAACAACTCAACTTTCGGCCAGAGACGGAACTGAAGTTGTTGTTTGATAAATATCAGGCCTTTCCTGACCCGGCAGATATAGCGGGTGACGAGGGACAGCAATGGCTTACCTTTTTTCCGAATGACCCCAGCTTCACCGAACCTGACAGAACCCTCGACTTCGTTTTTGTGGCCGATAACATAGAATTGATGGACGGCCATGTCAGGCAGGTAGATACGTTGACCGTCTCTGATCATCTACCCGTTATCGCCGAATTTGCTTTCAGACCCACTCTTGAATGACCTATCTTAAATGGCCTACAACAGCCGCAACAAAGGGCTGATGGTCTCGCCGCTGTGGATGCGTGAGATAACCTCGGCTAGCAGTGGGGCAATCGATTGGATTTTGATTTTGGGGTGTCGTTTTTCGGGGGGAATATAAATGGTATCGGTGGTCACGAGTTCGGCAATCTGCTCTCGATTAAGCCTGTCGAGTGCCGAAGGCAGCAGCACCGGATGGGTAATTGATAGATAAACAGGCGGTTTGGCTCCGGCTTCGATGAGCGCCGGTATTTGGTCGAGGACACTACCGCCCGCTATCATATCATCGATTAAGATGGCCGTCTTCCCCTGAATATCCCCGACAACCGTCGCTGTTTTGGTCTCGCTGAAGCCAAGACGACGCTTATGCATAATTACTAAAGGCAGGCCCAGTTGTTCGGCATATTTTCCGGCCAGCCGGGCCCGGCCCACATCCGGCGAGACAATGACAGTCTGGCTGGCATCAAAACGGGGATCATCTCGGAAATATTCGGCCAGAACTGGCAAAGCGGTTAGTGGATCGACCGGGATTTCAAAGAAACCTTGAATTTGAAGGGCATGGATATCCACATAGATTACCCGGCTGGCTCCGGCCATTTCCAGGGCACGGGCCACCACTTTGGCGCTAATGGCCTCCCGACCATAGGCCATTCGATCTTGGCGGGCATAGGGAAAGTAGGGGATTACCACATTAATGCGTCGAGCCGAGGCCCGCCGAAAGGCATCGAGCAGTAACAACAGTTCGACAAAATTATCATTCACCGGGGCGGCGCAGGGTTGAATAAGAAATACATCTTGATGACGCACCACCTCATCAATTTGAACATGAATCTCGCTATCTTGTAGATGGGTAATCGTTATTGGCGACAGTTCGATGCCCAATTGCTTGGCTATCGCTTCGGCCAAAGGTCGATTGGCGCTGCCGGAAAAAACCCGCAAGTCTTCAAGGTTGACGGTTGATGGAAATTTTTGCTCACTCATAATTAACACTCCCTTGAAAATGGCTTTTGTAGGGGACAGGTCTCAGACCTGCCCCTACATATTTTTACCTGCGGTCGGTGGTGTCCCACAGGGTCATGATGACCCCCTACCAATTCTTGCGCCAGTTGGCTACGATGATTGACTGATCGACGGTTGTTTCAACTAAGATTGCATCCGATAACCTGCCACTCACAGTTCTTCCCCCATCGTCGGATGACACGATGGTCAGATACCATTTGCAAGGTATGGGCCTCTTATCTATTGTAATATCGTAAAAGCCCGGCGGGTCATCGACACTATCATTGGATATCGAACCTGCCACCGGGCCGGAGGGATTGGATATCACATGATAAGTGCCGCATTGGGCCTCAATATAGACACCATTGACCGGATTGCCGTTAACATCGGTAATGCTGCCCAGAAAGCGGGTCAGCCCATAGTTGGTGTCGCCGTACCAGCCGGTTGGCTCAAACTGAAATTGGGGTCGGGTGGGTGTCGGTGGTAGCGGAGTTGCAGTTGGTTCAGGTGGGGGGGGCGGTGCTTGGGCGATGGGAAGACCACCAATGTCTTTGGCTTCGACGACCGAAGCTGCAACCCAGCCTAAAGTCCCTTCGCCAAACTGAACCTGCCACCAGCTTTCTTCTTCGTTACGGCCAACGACGACCATTGGATTATTAGGTAGCAAGTTTCCGATGACCGGATAATTGGTATCTGGCCCCGAGCGAATATTAACCGTGACCGCCGAAACAAGTTGCGGAATGAGAGGTGTGGGGGTGGCAGTGGGTAATTCGGTTGGGGTAGCTGTCGGTAGTGGGGTTGCCGATGGCGTTGAGCTAGGTGTCGGCGTTACGGGTGTAACCCCAACCAACACCAGGGGAGTAGCCGTGAAGGTTGGCGTAAAGGTAGGAATAGGTGTATTGGTGCTGACCAGTAACGTCTCTGGCGGTGTCTGAAACAACCATGTAAAAAACAAGGTGAAGATGAAGTAGGCCAGTAAAAATAATATTACAACGAAACTCCAAAGCACTATCTTTTTCATTATTCTTCGAGCTTATCCACTTCAAAGGTGACAGTCACTTATTGATGTGCTAATTTGCCAAATTTTTAGCCATTTGACGTGACTGTCACCTGATTTGTTGTCCAACTGCGTAACTCATTATCCCATCGTGCGCTGCAAAAAATCGGTAATCAACTCGGCAAAATGTTTTGGCTTCTCAAGATGAATATTGTGCCCTGCATCAGGCACGATTTCAACTGTTGCTTGCGGAATTCTGGCCTTCATTACCGCCATCATCTCTGAATATTTGGAGTCTAGCGCCCCAGCCATAAGCATAACCGGCATTGGTAAGGAGTCTAAATCCTCCCATAATGATGGCTGCCGGCCTGGACTGAGTTCCCTGATTATCTTCGCCGCCCATTGAGCATCATTCCTTTTTCGCTTTTCTTTTGTCTGCTTAAAATGCTGCGGGTAGCTCTTTAGGGTATGGAACAAATCCATCTCATACCACTGCTCGACAAAAATGTCAATCCCCTCTGATAATAAGGTTTCAGCCCATCTATCATCCGCTTCAGCCCGCGTTTGGCGACCTTGCTCGACTGCTATCCCCGGATTAGAGCTTTCTAGAACGAGCGCCTTAATCTTGTGGGGAAATCTCAAAGCCGTATAAAGCGCAAGTCGCCCGCCCATAGAGTAGCCAACTAAAGCCACGTTATCTAAGTTTAGTTGTTCAAAAAAATTATTCAAATCTGTAGCAACGATGTCAAAATTGAGCGGTTGGGAAAGTGGCAACTCGATATTATGACCGTGGCCAGGCAAGTCGGGCATAAGGCAGAAAAAACTCTTTGCACAACGCTCGGCGATTTTGTGCCAATCAGCTCCCGTACCCATAAATCCATGCAAAAATACAACCGGCGGATGGTCACGATTTCCGATTGATTTATATGGCCAAAAGAGCGATAAACTCATCGACTTAAAGGTTACCCTGTTGCTTGCCTGTCTTCTTTCAACATAATGCTTAACGCTGTGCTGACGATACTAATAATAATGCTGCCAAAAAAAGCTGTCCAGAATCCCTCGACCACAAAGCGAGGGCCAACCAGCCAACTGGTCAGCATCAGCATTAAGGCATTGACGACAAAGGTAAATAGCCCCAAAGTTAATATATAGAACGGGCATGTCACCAGAGCCAGCACCGGCTTGATGATAGCATTAACCAAGCCAAAAATCAGAGCCACAATAAGCACATTGATGATGGTATTTGTCTCGCCACCGGCAAAATGAATACCCGGCAGAATGAGTGCAGCCACCCAAAGCGCTACGGCATTAACAAACAGACGGATAATAAAATGTGTCATGGAAATTTCCCCCCTGGTTATTTAGAACTTACGCAGTTGAGGCTCAAAGTGGGTCTGTGACCCACGTCACCGGCCAAATTGTCGTTGGTTTAGGTCAAGTCGGCGGTTACAAACCGCCTCCGAGCCGTCAAGTGCGTAACGCCTAATTTTATAGCATATGGACTTTTTTCCTAATTGAAAAGGTTGATTATCTCTAGAAATAGCTTATCATTAGAATATACGATGCCATAGACCGCAATGTTGCAGAAAGTCAAGGACATGAATAACGATTCAAGATCAAAACTCGAACCCGTTCCCGGCGATGACTACCCCAAATCAGATTCGGAAAATACTATCCCCCTCAAAATAGGATTAGCGAAATTAAGACTCCTATGGCGTATATTACTCCTGGCCTTTGGCTTCCTGTTACTGACTCTCTTAACATTGTCGCACCTGCCGCAAATTAGCCAGGCACAAACCGGGTCGCTTGAATTGACCAAAACACTCAATAACAGCAGCCCAGTTGTAAAGGTGGGCGATATTATAAGCTTTACTATTACCTTGACCAATAATGCTAGTTTTACACTAACCCATGTAACTCTAGTTGATGACTATAACCAAAATGTTTTAGGCTTTGTCGGGGCAGTTCCGCTGAATGATTTGCATGACCCAGCCACCGGGCTAATTACCTGGACCAACGTTGCCAGCCCACCTATCGCCCTGGGGCAAACCTTAACCTTTACCCTTTTCTTTACCGCTGAACATCCCCAAACACTTGTGGTTAATTTTGCCAAAGCGCAGGACATCACCGGCACCAAGAATGCTCTGTCGGATACACAAGCCGTTGATCAGGTGGATGAAACTACGGTTGGCGGCGCCCCGATTTCAAAGTTTTTGTCACCGTCGAGCGGTCCACCTCAAACTGGTTTCCCGGTAACCTTCACCCACATCATTACCAACGATGGGGCGGCCTTTATCACCTTTCTCCCCTTAACCGACACCTATGATCCGGCTTTCCTTCAATTTAACTTTGCCATCCCAACCCCTACCATTACCAGCCCCCCTGGATTATTGGTGTGGGCCGATTTGACCACCTATTTTGGTAATATCACGCCATTTCAATCTATCGTTATAACCACTGTATTTACCGCCACGGCTCAAGGGGGGACGACCATCAACCAGGCCAGTATTGAAGGCGCTCGTGATGAGTTTAACAATGATCTAACCGCAGCTCAAGACCAGGTTCCCATTACCATCGTCGGCGACACCCCAACACCTACTCCAACGGTCGATTCTGACGATGAGGACGACAACACACCGGCCCCAACCCCGACATCGGTTGTTATCGTCTCAGTTGATGCCACTCCTACTGCTGTAGGTATTACTGAACAGAGCGTCCTAAGCGACACGAACGCGCCGCGCTATCTACCCGAAACAGGCAACCGTTCGAGCGATCATGGTATTGCGCCCTTTTTCTGTTTGACTCTACTGGTAGGGGGCTGGTTTCTTGCGGTGAAGAAATTTAGAGGGTGACGGGTAAATCTAAGCAACGAAACTCAATCCAAGTCCTCGGCATGTTCACTATGTCCATGATCCGCATCATCATGCCCTGTTGGGCCTGCTTCAACTTCAACCTTAAGCGTTAAGGGGGCGGATTGCTCAAAATTGAGCGTTACATCAATTTTATCGCCAGCGCTTAAATCCTCTTTCATGCCGATAAGCATAATGTGTTTACCGCCGGGTTCCAAAACTGCCGAGCCACCAGCAGGCACTTCAAAGTCAAATGCTCTATCCATCCGCATCACCCCCTTATCATCCATAGTTGTTTCATGCAATTCAGCAGCCTCGGCTACGTCCGTCTCGGCGCTAATCAGCTTGTCATTGCCGCCACCGTCATTGACCACTGTAAGATAGATAACGCCATTTTGGGTGGTAATACGAGCGGAGGCCCGTTCGACCCTAAGGTTAGGGCCACTATCTTGTCCACTTCGAGCCACTGCGCATTGGGCAGCAATGGCCGCCAAAGCTATACCTAACACTCCTACGAGCGTATATCTCTGCATAACTACTATTATCTCCAATTACGGTTTGTGTTATTGCTGCAAAAGATGGGTTAAGTCGCTACGGAGGTCGTCGGCTTCAAAGTCAAATGGATACGTCATCAACAGTTCTTGTTCAGGTGTGACTAAATAGACCCGTGCAGTATGACTGACCAAATACTCGGCTGCGGAGTCGGTTGCCTCCTCCTTGGCCGCAAAAGCGCCAAAGGGTTTCAGCACAGCTTCTATCTTATTAAAATCATCCGTTAAGCCGATATAGCCTGGATCAAACGCCGCCAAATACCGCCCCAAGATTTCCGGCGTATCTCGTTCCGGGTCAACCGAGATAAAGATAACCTTTATTCGCTCTCGCCCTTCAAGATCAGTCAATGCTTTTTTTATATCTGATAAGGTCAATGGGCAAACATCGGGGCAGAAGGTATAACCGAAGTAAATCAGGGCGATATCGCCGTTGACATCGCTCAAATGGAAGGGGTGTCCATTGGTATCGTTTAACTCAAAATCGGGCAGCGGCAACGGAGGCTCTATCACCGACCCCTTGAATTCATAAGCCGGGGCAAAGGCCTGACAGCCAACTCCAACTATTACTACCCCAATTAATATCAACAGCGCCCCCAAAAAGTGTCTTCCATCTTTGAACCTCATAATTTCTCCTCTTTGTCTGATAATTCCCCTAAAGATATTTTTATCAAGAGATTAAAACCTATCGGTAAGGAATCATACAAGTTTAATCCCAATTGACAAAAACCCGTGTTTTCTTTATTTAAGAGCCACCTACGGCGACCATCCCCTGCTAGAATCGGTTCGTAAAGTGTGCTTTTCGCTCCAAAATGGCTGTCTATAGGGGAGATATTGATGAATGGTACATGGCTAGATCGAAATCGAAATATCGTCTTTATCATTCTTTCTTTTGCTGCATTGAGTGGAGTGGGTGTTTTTTACCTGCGCCAGCCAGCCCAAACCCCTATAGAAATTCTGCCACTGGAGGCCAGTGCCACGCCTCTGCCCACCCCTACGCCTAGCCCCCCACCTACGCCTACTGCCGCACCCGTTCGGGTGTATATTACCGGGGCTGTCGCAAACTCTGATGTTTACTCTTTGCCGCAGGGCAGTATCATTAAAGACGCTATTGAGGCGGCTGGAGGCTTAACCGTAGATGCCGACCCCGAACGGATTAATCAAGCCTTGGAACTTAAAGATCAACAACAGATTCATATTCCCTGGCTTGGTGAGGAAAATCCACCGCCGTCGGTGCAAGGCGGACAAGATAACCTTGATAGAAGTGAAGAAAACAATAGCAACGCCCTACCCCCTACGAATAGCTTAGTTAATTTGAACACAGCCACTCTTGAGCAATTAGATACGCTTCCGGGGATTGGCCCGGTGATTGGTCAACGTATTATCGACTACCGGGAAACTGTTGGCAAATTTTCTGCCATTGAAGAGATTACTCAGGTTAGCGGCATTGGCGAGGCCATCTTTGCTAAAATCAAAGATTTGATCACGGTTGAGTAGAAACGATACGCTTAGGACAATTTGTCGGTGTTTTGAATTGGAAAATTACCGTGGTTATGTGTATAATGGTATGGCTCAGTAATTATGAATTGTAAATTTTTAACGGTTAATGAGGGTGTTGACCTTACCACAAAATACCTGATAGACAACCATTGACAGACTATCTTGGTAGACGCGGTCTTGCTCTTCTCATTGACAATTCACAATTGACAATTCACTATTCACAATTACCTTATGAAGAATCTGACAACGCAATCATGTAATTAGTAAGGAGACTCAAACTTATGGCCCAATCATTTTTTGAAAAAATTGAAACCTTGATTAAGGCAAATCTACACTCAATGGTAGATAAAGCCCTTGACCAGAATTCCGTCGCGGTATTAGATGAGTACATCCGTCAGGCCGAAAACAACCTGGATGATTTGGAAGATGCCTTGATTACGGTTAAAGGCCAGGTAAAGACCTTAAAGCGCAAATATGAAACCTTCAAGGCCGAAGCCGAGGCCATCGATAGCGATATCGACCGTTTGCTGAACCTGGGCAAAGAAGACCTGGCTATAGCGGCCCAGAGTCAGTTCAATACAAAGATGGATTTGGCCGATGAGTACCGCCAGCAATATCTAAACCAAAAGGCTGAAGCGGACAAACTGGCCGATGCTCGGATTAAATTGGAAGCCCGCTTGCGCACCATTAAGCAGGAACGAGAGCATGTGTTGGGTTTGTTAGAGCTGGCCAAGAGCAAAGAGATTGCGGCCAAGAGTATGAAATCACTGGATGCCCTGGAAGGCGTTGGCGACTCCGACATTTCTCGCGTGGCGGACAAAATCCGATCTCGCATTGACCGTGCCGACGCCGAGGTTGAAATGCGCGCCGGTCGTTTAAGCAACCAGATGGATGATGTGCTAGGCAAGGACCGGCTGCAAAGCCAATTGGAAGAACGACGTCGCCGCCTGGGGTTGCACGAAGAGGAAGATGAGGAGTTGGCCGAGTCGTCGGATTATTAAAAACTATAACATAACCATTCAACCTCTCAACGAACGCAACAGGTTTTTGCCGGGATTTGGGGATAAGGAGATTGAAATCAATGAAAAATCTCCTAATCCCCTAATCTCGGCGATGAAATCCAAACTTTGGCCGTAACTGCTGAATAGACACCTATAAACTATCATGGCTTCCATACGCAGAGAACTGGAAAATCGGGCCCAACAAGCAATTCTCAAAAGCATTATTGAGAATTATAAAAATAAGCACACCAACTGGTTTAAAGACCCAGCCATTAGAAGAGCTGTTTTTAATTACTCTTTCTACAAGCCGGTTAATGCCATCATCATTGCTGTGACAATTGTTACTGCTGGCTGCTTGCCTCTGTTAGCGCTGCCTTTGCTTGCCTCATCGATTCCGCTCTTGGCTTCATCCCTGATGTTGCTATTGGGGGCCGCGGTTCCCATTGCGCTTGGTATCATTGTTGAGGTTTTCTTCCTCACCCTCAGCTTCAGAGATGAAAAAGCCCATGCCCAAGCGGTGGGTGAAATGTTGCGGCCACAAGTTCAATTTGATCCAACAACCATCAAGAATAAGGATTTGAACGGTAAGGTGGACAAAGCTCTTGAATATTGGTCGCGCATTGATGACGCGGTTGAAGAAGTGCCCCCAGGCGCTTTACGTGAGCGTCTCATAAACACTACCCGCGAAGTAACGAATTGGTTGCAGGCCGTTTATAACCTGGCTGAGCGGGTTGACAAATTTCGCTTAAATGAAATCATCAAGCGGGATTTGGATAACGTACCGGAGGCTATAGCCTCTTATAAAAGAAAGCTCAAACAGGAAACAGACCCGGATGTGCGTCAGCAGTTGGAGAAAACTATCGCCGACAAAGAACGCCAACTCAAAACTCTACAAAGCCTAGAGAACAATATGGACAAAGCCAATTATCAATTAGAAAGTACAATCTCGGCTCTCGGAACAATTTACTCTCAACTGCTGTTGGTGGGCAGCAAAGATGAGTCGGGTAGCAAAGTAGACCGTTTACAAGATGAAATCTCGGAGCAAGTGCATCAGTTAGAAGACCTGACCGTCGCTATGGACGAAGTCTATCAAAGCTCATATTAGAAGATGACGTTACCTAGAACACAAGTAGGTTTATTTGTGGCATTGCTGATGAGCAATGCCATTATTTTATTTGGTAATTTGGATTGGCTATGGCTGCGCTTACTGGCGGCCCTGACCTTAACTTTTGTGCTGCCTGGCTGGGCCTGGCTACCGACCATAGCCTGGATGCAAACCAGCCAAGCCATCGAGCGGCTTGTACTAATTATCGGTGCTTCGTCATTACTCTCTGCATTGGTTCTTCTCTTTACAGTACTTCTACCCGGCCCTTTCACAGAAACCCCACTGCTCATTGCCCTCAACTTAACTACCCTGACCGGCCTGCTCTTTCAATTAATTTCTAAACCCAAAATCCAAAATCTCGAAGATGCCCGAACGGGTGCAAAATCCAAAATCGAGTGGCCCTCTCGAAAGGTGCTACTCATTTTACTTGCTATCATAGCTGTAGCAGCCTTTACCCGTTTGACCCGCCTTGGCTATGCCGAATTTCACGAAGATACTTTGGAAAACATGCGGCTCATTGTCCGGGCTTACAAAGGCGAGGAATATGCCCCATTTCTTGATAGCAAAGGACCAATTCATTGGTTATTACCCGCCGCACTATGGTATCTCAACGGCTGGTTAACTGAAGGAATCGCCCGCACTCCCTTTGTGGTGACCTCTTTATCGCTCATTCCTATGATGTACGTTTTGGGGCGGCGCATGAGTGGCCGTGACAGTATCGGTTTATTGGCCGCCGGATTTGTCTCTTTAAACGGCTTTTTTGTGGCCTATGCTCGCTTTGTGGAAAACCCGAGTCTGATTGTCTTCTGGGGGGCGCTGGCGATGTGGTTTGCCTACCGCTACTACAAAGAAGGAATCGACTCGTTTCTATTGTGGGTGGCCTTGGTTCTGGCTATTGGTCTCATTACCCATCCAGATGTGTTACTCTACCTGCCGGTCTTCGCTTATATTGTCTGGCTAAAATTACAGCGAAATCGTACAGCTTGGCGGCAACAATGGCCCTGGCTGCTTGGCGCGGGGGTACTCTTTAGCGGTCTGGTTGGCCTCTTTTATATACCATATCTAACCGATCCGAACGCCAGCGCTGTCCGGCAATACCTTGCCGAGGACCGTATCGGCCAATCCTTGCTATA
>Ga0210124_1000179_pt1 | contig 36212 bp, 32 predicted proteins | sample Muzzi_PWC_D2_FD_185554 | JGI IMG/M metagenome (GOLD analysis project Ga0210124, IMG submission 185554) | Wetland microbial communities from San Francisco Bay, California, USA, that impact long-term carbon sequestration - Muzzi_PWC_D2 (SPAdes) | ecosystem: Environmental > Aquatic > Marine >... | reverse complement strand
CAGTTGCTCGATTTCCGAATTACCCGTGCTGCCTGCCGGTACGACGACGGCAGAGCCGGCGCCGTAGCCGGTATAGCCGCCATAACCATAACCGGGACCGCCATAGCCGTAGCCGGGGTAGCCACCGTAGCCAAATCCGGGACCGCCGTAGCCGTAGCCGGGGTAGCCGCCGTAGCCATACCCGGGACCGCCGTAGCCATAACCGGGGCCGCCGTAGCCATAACCCGGGCCATAGTCATCGTAACGATCGTGATCGTTATCGCCGCCCATCCACTTCGATGGGTTCATCATGTTGCCCATGTCGAACGCATAGGCCGTGCTGGCAAGTGACAGACTGAACGCCACGAACGCCACACTGGCTGTTAATTCCTTAATTTGCACTGTATCTGTACCTCCGGAGTTTTGAATGAACATCCCTTCAGGCGAACGATGTATTGTTCAGTCTTACTACTCCCTTATCCCATTAGCCGGTCAGGAGGTCAAATAAATGTGGCCGTAGGCGGGGCGGTGTTGTGCCGAAGCAGTGGCTGTGCTGCCGGCAGCCACCTGTCCGGTGCCAGGTACTCCGGGTCTGGCCGCACCGTTTATCCTGCGAATCAGTCGCTTACACCTGTATGCCCGGGAATGGCCGTCGCCCGCGGCCGTGCAGACCGCCTGACCGGTCCGCAAACACCAAAACGCACTGCTATGAACGGTCGTTCCGGATACAGGCGCATGCATCCTGCGTTCCACCCCCGGGGTTTTGCAGGCCGGCGTGTATCGTTGTCGGAGTCTGCAAGATGTGGCGGGAGTGCCGGTTCGGTTATCATAGGCCGGGTCGGGCGGGAGTCGCCCGAGTGCGTTCACCGGGTCGTCGCGTGAATACAGTCCAGCTGCCCGCTTCGGACCGGAGCCGCCGTACATGATATGACCATTCCGGGACGGCAGTGAGTCTGTGCCGTTTGCGTGCAGGTATGACCCTTCTCCATTCCCTGAATCGAAGCCGGATCGAAACCAGAATGTTTTCCAGCCATCCCTACAAACTGGCCTTCCTGATCGTGGTGCTGGCCCTGGTTGCCTGCGATGGACATGGCAAGACGGCGGTTTCGCAGTCCGATGACACACGCCGGTCATTGAATTCCGGCTACGTCATCCTGCACACGATGCTCAGGGATCAGCAGTATCTGAAAACCATCCGCCTCACAAAAACGCTCGTTACGTTCCAGTCCGTCAGCGAGCCAACCCGAAAGATCGTCGATGCCATTGCGCAGACCTCCTCGACTGCCCTGGACGAACTCGAGCGGCTCGCTTCCGAGGCTCCGAAAATTGACCTCGATGCCGGCAAGGATACAGGTATCGAACAGATGACCCGGGATGCCTTGCGCACCACGACGGCAAAGGAATATCTCACCAGCAAAAAGGATTTCGAGCTCGTACTCCTCATCAGCCAGATCCAGGTGCTGCGCTATATCACCCATCTCGCCATGGAGTTGAAGGTCATCGAAACGAACGACAGTCGCCGGGCCTGGCTGGATACGCTTTCTGGCCGGATCGAAAAGCTCTACCTGCGCGTGCTCTCGCGCCTGAAGGTCGCCTGACGGGTTCCCCGGTGGCCGGGTTAGTCCGGCGCCATCTCGAGGCGCATCGACAGGTCCACGGCGCGCACATGCTTGGTCAGTGTGCCGACGGAGATGAAGTCGACCCCGGTGAGCGCGACCTCGCGCAGCGTATCCAGCGAGACGCCGCCTGAGGCCTCGAGCGGTACGCGTCCATCGACCTCGCGCACTGCCGCGGCCAGTTCCTCGATGCTGAAATTGTCCAGCAGCAGGCGTCCCGCGCCGGCCGCAATGGCCTCCCCGATCTGTGCCGGCCGTTCGACCTCCACCTCGATCAGGATACCGGGATGCAGCCGCGCAGCGTCCTGCACGGCCTGCCGGATCGATCCGGCCGCACCAATGTGGTTTTCCTTGATCAGGATACCGTCGTACAGACCGGTGCGGTGGTTGTCCGCGCCGCCGGTGCGCACGGCGTACTTCTGCGCGTCGCGCAGCCCGGGAATCGTCTTGCGCGTATCGAGCAGGCGTACCGGCAGGTCGGCCACGCGCTCGGCATAGCGGCTTGCCAGGGTGGCGGTGCCGGACAGCGTTTGCAGAAAATTAAGCGCGGTGCGCTCGCCGGTCAGGATCGGCCGCGCCGGCCCGGCCAGTGAGCAGAGGTCCTCGCCAGCCGCGATGCGCATGCCGTCCCTCGCACGCCACTCGATCGTGATGCGGGTGTCGAGTTCGGCGAACACGGTATCGAACCAGGCCATGCCGCACAGCACGGCATCCTCACGCGCAGTCACCGTCGCGTGTGCCTGCCGGTCGACGGGGATGAGGTCGGCCGTGATGTCGCCCGTCCCTATGTCTTCAGCCAGTGCCGCGCGCACACTGTGCAGCAGCGCCCCGTCGAGGACCTCGATCAGCATTCAGGTGGAGATCTCCAGCAACTCGATCTCGAAGATCAGCGTGGCATCGGGCGGGATCACCCCGCCGGCGCCGCGTGTCCCGTAACCCAGTTCGGGAGGGACCACCAGGCGGCGGATGCCACCGACCTGCATGCCCTTGACGCCTTCGTCCCAGCCCGGGATCACGTAGCCGCAATCGACCGGAAAGCTGAACGGGTCGCCGCGGTCGCGACTGGAATCGAAGCGGGTCTCATCCTCCAGCCAGCCGGTGTAATGCACGATGACCGTCTGACCGCGGCCGGTGACGGTCTCGCCCGTGCCGGATTTCAGGTCCGTGTAGCGCAGGCCGGTGTCGGTGGTGATTTCATTCATGGTCGGTTCCTCCGCGGCATAAATGGCGGCATAAACAGGGCCGGATACATTTTCTGACTTATGAGTTCGGGAATGGGAAATGTATCCGGCCCCGTTATTCCCGGCCCGTGATCCGGTGCGGGCGCGAAAAATAATCGTCCTTCATCTGCTTCACCAGGCCGGCCAGCAGCAACAGGCCGAGCAGATTGGGCAGTGCCATCAGGATATTGGTGGTGTCGGCGATGTTCCACACCAGTTTCAGTGGTACCGCCGAGCCGACCACGACCAGCAGGGTGTAGATCACGCGATAGGGCATGACGGCGCGCGCGCCGAACAGGTAGTAGGCCGAACGGTCGCCGTAGTAGGACCAGGCGATGATGGTGGAGTAGGCGAACAGCGTCAGTCCGCCGCCCACCACCCAGGCACCGGCATCACCCAGCGAGCCGCTGAAGGCGTGCGCGGTGAGCGCCGCGCCCATCAGCGACTCGTTGCTGTCCTGCCAGGCGCCGGTCACCACGATGACCAGTCCGGTCATGGTGCAGATCACCAGGGTATCGATGAACGGTTCCATCATGGCGACCAGGCCTTCGCGCACCGGTTCGTTGGTGCGTGCGGCGGCATGGGCCATGGGCGAGGAACCCAGGCCCGCCTCGTTGGAGAACAGGCCGCGCGCCACGCCCCAGCGCATCGCCTCGCCGATGGCCGCACCGCCCACCGACCAGGGATTCAGGGCATGGTCGAGGATGGTGGCGAGCGCAGCCGGGATGGCGGCGGCGTTGTTCAGCAGCACCAGCAGGGCCGCGACGATGTAGGTGATCGCCATGAATGGCACGATGGTGCTCGCGACACGCGCGATGCGCTTCACGCCACCCAGGATCACCAGCCCGACCAGCACGGCGAGCAGGGTGCCGCAGTACCACTTGTAGTCCTGCAGTGGCGGAAAGATGTAGGTCAGGCCGTCCATGACGGAATTGGCCTGCACCATGTTGCCGATGCCGAACGAGGCCACCAGCGCGAAAGCGGCGAAGAGCGCAGCCGTGCGCCGCATCCGCAGGCCGTTGAGCAGCGTGTACATGGGTCCGCCGGCCACCTCGCCGTCGGGCGACACGTTGCGGAAGCGCAGCGCCAGCGTGCACTCGGTGAACTTGGTGGCCATGCCCAGCAGTGCGGTGACCCACATCCAGAACAGCGCCCCCGGTCCGCCCAGCGAGATCGCGGTGGCGACGCCGGCGATATTGCCGGTGCCGACCGTGGCGGACAGGGCGGTGGACAATGCCTGATAGTGCGAGACCTCACCCACGTCGGTATGGCTGCTGTACTTTCCGGAGATTAGTTCTGCGGCGTGTCGGAAACCGCGCAGCTGGATCAGTCCCATACGCAGCGTCAGGTACAGGCCCATGCCGAGCAGGACGATCAGCGTGAGGGGGTTGCCCCAGAGCAGCCCGGAGAGCGCGCCGCTCCAGTCGGTTAGTTGCCGGATGAGTTCCATGCGCTCATTCCCCTCGTTCGGGTCCGGCGCCCGCCGGACGTGCGCGATCAGCCCAGCAGCAATTCCAGCAGCGCCTTCTGAGCATGCAGGCGATTTTCCGCCTCGTCCCACACCACGCTCTGCGGACCGTCGATCACGTCGGCCGCGACTTCCTCGCCGCGATGCGCCGGCAGGCAGTGCATGAACAGGGCATCGGGCACCGCGGCCTGCATGATGGCCGCATTCACCTGGTAGTCGGCGAAGGCACGTGCGCGCTTCTCCTGTTCCTCTTCCTGGCCCATGCTGGCCCAGACGTCGGTGGTGACCAGGTCGGCGCCTTGCGCCGCCTCCAGTGCGGACGGCCTGATTACCACGCGTTCGCCGGCCGCGGCCAGGATATCCGCATCCGGTGCATATCCGTCCGGGCAGGCGATGTTCAGCGTGAAGCCGAACTGGCGCGCGGCGTTGATGTAGGAATGACACATGTTGTTGCCGTCACCGATCCAGGCGACGTTCCGCCCCCGGATATCGCCCCGGTGCTCCACGAAGGTCTGCATGTCGGCGAGCAGCTGGCAGGGGTGGTACATGTCGGTCAGGGCGTTGATGACCGGCACGCTGGAGAAGTCGGCGAAGCGCTCGAGCGTTTCATGCTCGTAGGTGCGGATCATGATGACGTCGGCCATGCGCGAGAGCACGCGGGCGCTGTCCTCGATGGTTTCACCGCGCCCCAGCTGGGTATCGCGCGGCGACAGGAACACCGCGTGTCCGCCGAGCTGAGCCATGCCGACCTCGAACGACATGCGTGTGCGCGTCGACGACTTGTCGAACACCATGGCCAGCACCCGGTGCTTAAACGGTTCGTGCAGCTTGCCGGTCCGGTTCCAGGCCTTGAGCTCGATGGCGCGCTGCACGAGCCGGGCCAGTTCGTCCGCGCTCAGGTCCATCAGGGTCAGAAAGTGTCGCGTAGTCATGATCTCATCCGGAAAGAAATTCCCTGACCAGGCCGCCGACCCGCTCGATGATCATGTCGGCCTGCTTTTGCGTGATGATCAGCGGTGGCAGCAGGCGGATGATGCGTTCCGCGGTGACGTTGATCAACAGACCCCGGTCGAGCGCCGCTTGCACCAGCGCCGTACAGGGACGGTCGAGTTCGATGCCCAGCATCATGCCGTGGCCGCGTACCTCGACCACACCCGCGACACCGGCCAGAGCGCGGCCGAGACGGTCGAGAAGATACCGGCCGAGGTCGGCCGCCTGCGCCACCAGCTGTTCGCGCTCGATGCTGTCGATCACGGCCAGCGCGGCGCTGCACGCGAGCGGGTTGCCACCGAAGGTGGTGCCGTGGCTGCCCGGTTGCAGCAGTTCGGCCGCCGTGCCGCGCGCCAGGCAGGCGCCGATCGGCACGCCGTTGCCGAGCGATTTCGCCAGCGTGAATACGTCCGGTCGCGCATTGTCGTGTTGCCAGGCAAACCACTGCCCGGTGCGGCCCATACCGGTCTGTATCTCGTCCAGCATCATCAGCCAGCCATACTCGTCGCAGAGTCGGCGTATGTCGGCGAGGTAATGTGCGTCCGGTACGTTGATACCGCCTTCGCCCTGCACGGGCTCGACGAGCACGGCGACCGCGTCGCTCTTGCTCACGGCGATGGTGCGTATCGCCTCGATGTCATTGTAGGGCACGCGCAGGAAGCCGCGCACCAGCGGTTCGAATCCGGCCTGGATGCGGCGGTTGCCGGTCGCGGTCAGCGTGGCCAGGGTACGGCCGTGGAAGCTTCTTTCCATCACGATGATGGCCGGGCAGGTGATGCCCTTGCTGTGGCCGTACAGGCGCGCGATCTTGATGGCGGCCTCGTTGGCCTCCGCGCCCGAGTTGCAGAAGAAGACCCGGTCCATGCCGGAGAGCGCGCACAGACGATCGGCGAGGCGTTCCTGCAGGTCGATGCCGTACAGGTTCGAGGTGTGGATCAGCCGCCCGGCCTGCTGGCAGAGTGCCTGCGTGACCGCGGGGTGGGCATGGCCGAGGCCGCACACGGCGATGCCGGCCAGGGCATCGAGGTATTGCCGGTGCTCGTCGTCCCACAGCCAGACGCCCTCGCCACGTTCAAATCGCACGGGCAGCCTGTTATAGGTCGACATAAGGTGCTCGGACATGTTTAAGCACGATCCAAAATAGAAAAGGCAGCCTGTTCAGACTGCCAGTACTCACGGACTCCGGATTTTATAATCTCCGGCCTTAACAGCGCAAACCCGGTCGGGGACGGGGTTTGCCGCCGGTGCCGGTGCGCGACCGGCCGTGGTTGTCGCTGGTTAAGGCTGTCCCGCCCGCTCGCGCGTCACGGCTCAGAACGGCAGGCCGTGCATGTGGCCGGTCATGCACATCAGCATGGGGATCGAGAGCAGGGTATTGGTACGCGATGCCATCAGCGCGACCTTCTTGGCACCGGCCACCTCGTCGGCGCTGGCCTGCACCATGCCGAGGATCTTCTTCTGGTTCGGCCAGATCAGTACCCACACGTTGAACAGCATGATGGTGCCCAGCCAGGCGCCGATGCCGATAACGGTCATCGGGTCCTGCAGCGTGAACGCCTTGACGAAGCCGGAACCCTCGCCGTTGTACAGGGTTTCCAGCGTTGCGGCGCCGGTCAGCCAGGTGGCGAGTGCGGCCCAGCGGAACCACAGCAGGGCCAGTGGTGCGACGTATTTGTTGATGGCGGCCGGTCCGGGGCCGTCCTTGTCGGCCAGGGCGGCACCGACGGCCGGCACCTGGACGAAATTGAAATAGTAGAGCAGGCCGATCCAGGTGATGCCGACCAGCACGTGCGCCCAGACCTCTATTTCCCACAGGTTGGCACCCGAGACGCCGAGAACCAGCACGATCAGAACTGCCAAGATGAAGCCGGAAATGATGGTTCCCCAGATAGAAGTTAACGGATTCATTGCTTTTGACTCCCAAGGCCCGTGGCTTGCGCCACGCGATGTGTTTAGAAATAGGTGACTGGAATAGTCGGGAATGGGAGGATACGGGAGCGATGTCTGTTTTGCAATATGCGTGATTACCGATTTCTGTCAGTAAAGCATTGAGTTAGAGTATACGACCCTGTGTCCGGGGTTTTAGCGGACATTTCGGCCCTGATGAAATCGCTTGCATGAACGCCATCGAGCTCAGCCTGTTCGTCAGCCAGATCACCGCCGTGTGCGATGAGATGGGCGCGGTGCTGCGTCGTGCCGCATTCTCGACCAACATCAAGGACCGCCTGGATTACTCCTGCGCGGTGTTCGACGCCGCCGGTGAACTGTGCGCGCAGGCCGCGCATATCCCCGTGCATCTCGGCAGCATGGCCTTTGCCATGCGCGGCCTGGTCTCGGGCATCGACTGGGTGCCGGACGACATGGTGATCGTCAACGACCCCTACCTCGGCGGGACCCACCTGCCGGACGTCACGCTGATCGCCCCGGTATATCTCGACGGGGAACGAATCGGCTTCGTCGCCAACCGCGCCCACCACGCGGATATCGGTGCGCACACGCCGGGTTCGATGCCGGTATCGAGCCGGCTGGAGGACGAGGGGCTGGTCATCGCGCCCGTGCACCTGCTGCGGGCGGGCCGGCCGGTGGCAGAGGTCATACAGCGCATCACGCAAGCCACCGCCAGCCCGGGGCAGATGCGCGGCGACCTGGCGGCACAGATCAGTGCCAATCATTCCGGTATGCGGCAGCTGGCGGCACTGGCGGCGCAGTCCAATGCCGGGCACTACCGTGCCGGGCTGGCCGCGGTGAACGACTATGGCGCACGGCTCGCGCACCATGCGCTCTCGCGCATTCCGGACGGCTGTTACCGCTTCGATGACGTGATGGACGACGACGGTCAGGGGCAGCGCGATATCCGCATCGCCGTGACCCTGCGCGTGCGCGGCGGCGATATCGAGGTCGATTTCACGGAAACGTCCGCACAGGTCCGGGGCAATATCAATTGCCCCTTGTCGGTGGCGGCCGCCGCGGTGTTCTACGTGTTTCGCTGCCTGATGCCGGAACAGACGCCGGCCTGTGCCGGCAGCTTTCGCAGTATTCACCTGCATGCCCCGTCCGGCTGTCTGCTCAACGCCCGGCGTCCCGCGGCCGTGGCGGCCGGCAATGTGGAAACCAGCAGCCGGGTCGTCGATGTGGTGATGGGGGCGCTGGCGCAGGCCCTGCCCGAGTGCATCCCGGCCGCCAGCCAGGGTACGATGAACAACCTGGCCATGGGCGCACGTTCGGGTGACGGCGGCTGGGATTATTACGAGACGCTGGCCGGCGGGGCGGGCGCGGGCGCCGTGTACGACGGGCTGAGCGCGGTGCAGACGCACATGACCAATACGCTGAACACGCCGATCGAGGTGCTGGAGATGAATTTCCCCCTGCGCGTTAATCGTTACCAGTTGCGCGCCGGCTCCGGCGGCGCGGGTCGCCGGCGCGGCGGCGACGGACTGGTGCGCGAATTCGGCTTTCTCGCGCCGGCCACGGTCACGCTGCTGACCGAACGCCGCCGTCATGCACCGTGGGGCCTCAACGGGGGCGCACCCGGCGCCCGCGGTGAAAACCGCCGTGGCACACAGGTGCTGCCGGGCAAGCTGACGCTGGAGTTCGCACCCGGCGAGACGCTGGTGCTGTCGACACCCGGGGGCGGCGGCTGGGGCCGCGTCGGTTCCTGAGGCCGGCGGTTGACGAGGGGGTATGTGCGGGATCTGCGGGGAATTGCGCTTCGACGGACGTACCCCGGCGCGCGCGGTACTCGGCCGGATGACGGCTGCGCTGGCGCGGCGCGGGCCCGACGGCAGCGGTGAGTACCTCGACGGACCGGTCGCCCTCGGGCATCGGCGGCTGGCGGTCATCGACCTGTCGACGCGCTCGGCGCAACCCATGCGCGATGACGCGGCCGGTCTCGCGCTGGTGTTCAACGGTACCATCTACAACTACCCGGTACTGCGCGAGGAGTTGCAGGCGCGCGGTCACCGCTTCGTTTCCGGCGGCGATACCGAGGTCATCCTGAGGGCGTATGCCGAGTGGGGCGAGGATTGTCCGACCCGGCTGCACGGCATGTTCGCCTTCGCGATATGGGATGCGCGCAGGCAGACGCTGTTCCTGGCGCGCGACCGCTTCGGCATCAAGCCGTTGTATTACAGCGTCACGCGGCACGGCTTCCGCTTCGCCTCGACGAGTCAGGCATTGCTGGCGGCCGGCGGCCTGGATACCGCCATCGATCCGGTCGCCCTGCATCACCATTTCATGCTCCATGCCGTGGTGCCGGCGCCGCGCACCCTGCTGCGCGGGCTGCGCAAGCTCACGCCCGGTCATTCCCTGACGGTGACGCCGCAGCGGCACAGGGCGCGACGCCGCTACTGGCAGCTCGATGTCGCGCGCGGTGAGCGGCAGCTCAGCCAGTGGGAATGGATCGAGGCGGCACACGAGAGCCTGAAACAGGCGATCAGGCAACGCCTTGAGGTCGCGGACGTACCGGTCGGGCTGCTGCTTTCCGGCGGTCTGGATTCCAGCCTGCTGGTGGCATTGCTCGCCGAGGCCGGGGCCAGCGAGCTGCTTACCTTCTCGGTCGGTTTCGAGGACGAGCCGGAGGAAAAGGGCAACGAGTTCGAGTACTCCGACCTGGTCGCGGAGCTGTACGGTACACGCCATCACCGTTTTACCATCGCCAACAGCGAGGTGCTGGCACGCCTGCCCGAGGCGGTCGACAACATGGCCGAACCGATGGTCGGCCAGGATGCGGTGGCGTTTTACCTGCTGGGCGAGCGCGTGTCGCGGCATGTCAAGGTGGTGCAGAGCGGGCAGGGCGCGGACGAGGTGTTCGGCGGCTATTTCTGGTATCCGCAGATGCTGGCGGCCGAGGGCACCGATATCGAGCGCTTCGCATCCCGCTACTTCGATCGCGACCACGCGGAATGGCGGCGCATGGTCGACGCCCGCCACAACGGCCCCGACTACACCACGCCGCGGGTGGCGCAGGGTCTGGCGAGCTTCGACGGCGGGCAATTCATCGACCGGGTGCTGGCCTATGACGTGACCACGCTGATCGTGGACGACCCGGTCAAGCGCGTGGACAACATGACCATGGCCTGGGGGCTGGAGGCACGCGTGCCGTTCCTGGATCAGCACCTGGTGGAGCTGGTGGCCGGTATGCCATCCGAGCTGAAACTTCGCTCCGGCGGCAAGCATCCCCTCAAGGTCATCGCGCGCGGCCTGCTGCCGGACAGCGTGATCGATCGTCCCAAGGGTTACTTCCCGGTGCCGGCGCTGAAGTTCGTGCGTGGCCAGGTCCTGACTTTCATGCGCGACGTACTCGATTCGGACGCCTGCCGGAACCGTGGTCTCTACCGGCGCGACTACGTGGACGGTCTGCTCGCGAACCCCGAGGGTCAGCATACGCGCATCCTGGGCAACAAGCTTTGGCACCTGGCGCTGCTCGAGTTCTGGCTGCAGCGCAATGTCGATAAACCCCTGTAGGCTGTTGCTTTTTTATGACTTGTAACGGGGTTACACTGACCCCATGTGAATTGTTCCCATTCTTTATTACCGAGGAAGTGACGATGGATGTGATGGAGCGTATCGACAGTGCGGTGAAGGGCAGCCCGGTGGTCATCTTCATGAAGGGCACGCCGCAACTCCCGCAATGTGGCTTTTCCAGCCGTGCGGCGCAGGCGCTGGCCGCTTGTGGCGAACCGTTTGCACATGTCAACGTGCTGGCCGATCCGGAAATCTTCCAGAGCTTGCCGCGTTATGCGAACTGGCCGACCTTCCCGCAGATCTACATCAACGGTGAGCTGATCGGCGGCTGCGACATCACGCTGGAACTCTACCAGAAGGGCGAGCTGCAGAAGATGGTGAAGGAAGCGATGGCCGGTACGGCGGGTTAGGCACGTTCGAACGCGGTGTTTACCCTGTGCGCGATCGAAAATAGCTACTGAAGCAGTCGGAATAACGCGGTAACAGACCCTGATTTTGCCTCCGGCTCCCGGGTGCATCGATGCACTCAGGGGTAAGCCGTGTGGCCGCGTGACAAAGGCGGGCGGAACCGGGCTGTCGAATGGTTGCCGTGCCCTTGCGCGTGATTCCGTGGACAGTACGACTTTCAGATCGCCTCGAGTTTCAGCAGTTCCTCGATGATGTCCATCACCAGCTTCTGACCCTTGTCTGACATCTTCTCGGTCAGCTTGTCCGGATCGCGTTCACCCTCGACCAGCGGGCGCAGGCGGCCGGCCAGGATACCCATGTCACCGCCGGCCGACAGCATTTGCTGGGCGATGTTACCGATGATGTGCAGTGCCTGCAGGTTCCCGTGTCGGGAGGCGTGGATCAGGCCGGCAAGGCCCGGGGCCGCCATATCCGAGTCGATGTCCGTCTGCAGCGGCGGCAGCGTGGCCGGGTCCTGCAGCCCCTTCAGGATCGAATCGACGATTACCCGGTCCTCGTCATCCAGGCCGAGCAGCAGGGTTTCTTCGCGCGTGCCGGACATGATGGCGCGGATGGCAGCGACCAGCTGTTTCCAGTCGTTCTCATCCGCTTGCTGCAGCACCTGTTCGAGATCCGGCACGGAACCGGGATTGTTGCAGTGCATGACCACGCGGTGAATCAGGCCGGAATGGGATATGAGGATCTGTTCATTCAGGTCGGGCAGGTCAGACATGGATCAGTTACCTTGCTGTTGGTGACGGTTTTGCGCGGCAGCGGCCTGGTGCAGGCTGAATTCGTTCCAGCGGTTGATGATGGAACAGAACAGGTCGGCTGTTTTCTCGGTATCATAAATCGCCGAGTGGGCCTTGTCATTGTCCCACTCGAAACCGGCCGCCTCCACGGCGCGGGCCAGCACGGTCTGGCCGAAGGCCATCCCCGCCAGGGGCACCGTGTCGAAGGTGCTGAAGGGATGGAACGGATTGCGCTTGATGCCGGTGCGACCGACCGCGGCGTTCAGGAACGACAGGTCGAAGGCCGCGTTGTGACCGACCAGGATCGCCCGGTTGCAGCCGCTGGAGCGGATCAGGCGTCGTACCGGTTTGAAGATGAGTTCCAGTGCGTCGCGCTCCGGCTTGGCCATGCGAAACGGGTTGTAGGGATCGATGCCGGTAAACGCCAGTGACTCCGCCTCCAGGTTGGCACCGGGGAACGGTTCGACATGACAGGCTATGGTTTCCCGACGGCCGATGAAACCCTGCTCGTCCATGTCCAGAGTCACGGCGGCGATTTCCAGCAGGGCATCGCGTTTCGCGTTGAAGCCGGCGGTCTCGATGTCCACCACGACCGGGAGAAAGCCGCGGAAACGCCGTGCGATCGGTGATTTCTCGGATTCGTTCAGCATGCGGCTAGCATACAGAAACGGGTCGGGTAATGCGAAGAAATGCGCGCGCGGTATCGATCCATCAGCGGTATCGATCCATCCAAGGAATAAGAACGCGGACGCAGTTCGCTAAAGGGAACTCTGAATAATTCGTTTTCCATCAAACCTGCGCAGGCCGGAACCCGGCAATGGCCTGAATCTTAACAGCCGGATTCCGGGTCTACGCGGCGCTTCGCCCGGTATGACGAATAAATCAGGGTTTCCGTTACAGACGCATCCGAATGTTGCGGAGTGCTGCGCACACACGCGGGTTTTCCCGAATTTTTTGCGGACGCGCTCCGCGCGTGCTGAAACCGTCGCCCCGTCGCGAACGTCACGCGCCCAGGTGCCAGCGCAGCGTCCGGCCGGCATGCATCGGTATCAGCACCGAATCGCCGAAGGGATAGCTTTCGGGAACCTGCCAGTCCTCCCTGACCAGGGTGACCGTACCCGTGTTGCGCGGCAGGCCGTAGAAATCAGGACCGTGGTGGCTGGCAAAGCCCTCGAGCCTGTCGAGTGCGCCGGCGTCCTCGAAGGCCTGGGCATAGAGTTCCAGTGCGGCATGCGCGGTGTAAATGCCGGCGCAGCCGCATCGGCTTTCCTTGCGTTCGCGTGCGTGCGGTGCGCTGTCGGTGCCGAGAAAGAATTTTCCACTGGCACCGGTCGCGGCCTCGACCAGCGCATTGCGGTGGGTCTCGCGTTTCAGCACGGGCAGGCACCAGGCATGCGGTTGCAGCCCGCCCTGGAACATGGCGTTGCGGTTCAGCAGCAGGTGGTGGGCGGTGATGGTGGCCGCGATGTTGTTGCCGCCGGCGAGCACGAAATCCACGCCTTCGCGCGTGGTGACGTGCTCCAGCACGATCTTCAGTGCCGGGAAACGCCGCACCAGCGGCTCCAGTACGCGGTCGATGAACACGCGCTCGCGGTCGAAAACGTCGACCACCGTGTCGGTGACCTCGCCGTGCACCAGCAGCGGCAGACCGTGGACCTGCATCGCCTCCAGTACCGTCCAGGTGTTGCTGATATCGGATACACCGGCCTCCGAATGGGTGGTGGCACCGGCCGGGTAGAGCTTCACGGCGTGTACCGTGGCGTCAGCCGCGGCGGCATCGATCATCGCAGCCGTGGTGTTGTCGGTCAGGTAGAGCGTCATCAACGGTTCGAATCCCGCGTTCGCGGGCAGGGCCGCCAGGATGCGCGCACGGTAGGCGCGTGCCTGCTCGACGCTCGTGACCGGCGGCTGCAGGTTCGGCATGATGATGCCGCGTGCGAACCGCCGCGCCGTATGCGCGATCACGCTGGCGAGCGCGGGGCCGTCGCGCAGGTGCAGGTGCCAGTCGTCCGGACGCGTCAGGGTCAGTTCCATGTGCCGTCCAGGACAGCCTGCCGGTGCAGCAGGTTCAGGGTCAGGCGTACACCGAAGCCAGTGGTGTCGGTCGGGATATGCGCGAGACCGCCCTTGTTGCTGCTGGCGGCCAGATCGACGTGAATCCAGTGGATCTGTTCGTCGACGAAGCGACGCAGAAAACGTGCCGCCAGGATATGGTCGGCCTCGCCCTCCAGGGTGCACTGCAGGGTGTCGGCGATCCCCGATTTGAGCGCCTCGTCGAAATCCTCGTCCAGCGGGAACGGCCAGACCCGCTCGCCGCTGTCGTGCCCGGCCTCGATCAGGGTGGCATGGAGCGCCTCGCGGTTGCTGAACACGCCGCTGTAACGCGAGGAGAGCGCATAGATGCAGGCGCCGGTCAGGGTCGCGTAATCGATCATTACCGCCGGTTTGCCGCGGCTCGCCAGCGCCAGGGTGTCGGCCAGGATCATGCGGCCTTCGGCATCGGTGTGCTTGACCTCGATCGTCGTGCCGTTGCAGGCGGTGACGACGTCATTGGGCTTGTAGGCGCGGCTGCCGATGTGGTTTTCCGCCAGCGCCAGCCAGCAGTCGACCGGGTGTTTTGCCTTGAGCCGCGTCAGCGCCAGCAGGGTGCCCAGCGCCACCGCGCTGCCCTGCATGTCCTCGTGCATGCCGTTCATGTACTTCGCCGGTTTGACGTTGACGCCACCGGTGTCGAAGCAGACGCCTTTGCCGACCAGCGCGAGTCGCCTGCCGCGTCCCCGGGGACGGTACTGCAGATGCAGGATGCCGGCGTCCGGTTCGGGGCTGCCCTGGCAGACGGCGAGGAAAGCGCCGGCGTTGAGTTTCTGCAGGGCCTTGCGGTCGAGGAAGCGCAGCTGCCAGCCTTCCTGCCGGGCGAGCCATGCGACGATGGCACGGTACCGGCCGGGTGTGAGTTCATTGCCCGGCAGCGCGGACAGCCAGCGGGCCAGGTGATTGCCGCTGCTCTCCGCCACAAGCGGGGCAGGGTCGATCGTGGTCTCGAGCCCGTAAATACCGATGCTACGCAGTGCGGCCGGCGGTTTCGGCTTCGACTTGTAGCTCGGCATCGGGCAGGCGGCCGCCAGCAGCGCAGCGAGGAACTGTTCCAGCAGGCGGGCGCCGGTGGCCTGATCGAAACCGGTCAGCTGAATACCGATTTTGACCGGGTCGAGGTCGCATACCTTTTCCGCGAGCGTGCGTGCACGGCTCAGGCCGGCGAAGGCCGTCGTGTCGGACCTTGCGGCCTGCAGGATGACGCGGGTGCCGGTCTTGCCGGGCAGGTCGGTGACCAGGCAGTCGCTGTCCGCGCCGCGGCGCCGCATTCGCTGCCAACGCGGCTTGAGCACGTCGGCATAAGGCAGCCGTTCCCAGACACGCTTGTCTGGCCGATCCGGGATCATCAGGACGGCCACGGCCAGGCGCTCGACCGCCTCCGGGCTCAGGTCGTGTGTGATCTGATGCAGCCTGATTTTTTCGCTGTGGCGGTAAGGGATATCCATGCTGATTGCCTTGACCTGTTCATGCAAAACACTGATCATATCGCGCTTGCCGTGTTTCGGATACCGCTGTCCCCTTTGAATTCAAGGGGGATGACGACTGCATCGGCAATCCATATCCTGTCATCAACGCGTACTGGCCGCCGGGAAGGAGACTGCCGGAATTCCGCCACCCACTGATTCCATGATGAAAGACGCCGATAGAAAACGCCTGTTACGGGAAATGTTGTTCGCGCGGCGGTTCGAGGAGCGCTGCTACGAGGCCTACGTCGAACGCAACATCGGCGGTTTCCTGCACCTGTATCCCGGTGAAGAGGCCTGCGCGCACGGAGTGCTGGAAGCGGCCCGCCTCGGGCATGACTACGTCATCACCAGCTACCGCGATCACATCCACGCCATCAAGGCCGGTGCGGACCCGCGTGCGGTCATGGCTGAGCTGTTCTCCAAGGAGACCGGCGTCAGCAAGGGACGCGGCGGCTCCATGCACATCTTCGACGTCAAGCACCGCTTCATGGGCGGGTACGCGCTGGTGGGCGGACCGTTTCCGCTGGCGGCCGGCATCGCCAAGGCCATCCAGATGCAGGGCGGCGACGAGATCTGCATCTGCTTCCTCGGCGACGCGGCCAACAACCAGGGCACCTTCCACGAGTCGCTCAACATGGCCGCGCTGTGGCACCTGCCCGTGCTGTACGTCTGCGAGAACAACCTGTACGGCATCGGCACGCGCATCGATCGCTCCACCGCGGTGGTCGACCAGTACAAGCGCGTCGCCGGCTACAACATCCCCTCGGCGCAGACCGACGGCCAGGACGTCGAGCTGGTGCACAAGGCCGCGGCCAAGGCGATCAAACATGTACGCGGCGGCAAGGGCCCATATTTCCTGGAGCTGCTGACCTACCGTTACCGCGGCCATTCCATGTCCGACTCCAACGCCTACCGCGCCAAGACCGAGGAACGCATGTGGAGCAAGCGCGACCCGGTCATCATGCTGCGCGATCGCCTGATCGAGGCCGGCAGGCTGACGCTTAAGGAATACAAGGATATGGATACCGAGATACTCGACGAGATCGAGCACGAGGTGATCCGCTTCGCAACGGAATCGCCCGAGCCGCATATCGCGGACGTCGAGAAATACGTACTGGCCGAGAACGACGAGTGGGTCAGGGGCGGGGTCGCGTAATGGCCGAGATCATGTTCTGGGAGGCGATCCTGCGCGCCCACGACGAGGAACTGGCCAATGACCCGATGGTCATCGCCATGGGCGAGGACATCGGCATGGCCGGCGGCACCTACAAGGCGACCAAGGGTCTCTACGAGAAATACGGTGAGAAGCGCGTCATCGACACCCCGATCTCGGAAAACGGCTACACCGGCCTGGGTATCGGCGCCTCCTTCCTCGGAGTGCGGCCCATCATCGAGATCATGTCGGTGAACTTCGCCTGGCTCGCAATGGACCAGTTGTTCAACACCGCCGCCAAGGTGCGCTACATGTCGGGCGGCCAGCTGACCGCGCCGATCGTTGTGCGCTCCCCGGGCGGCACCGCCCACCAGCTCGGCTCGCAGCATTCCGCGCGCATGGAGAAGGTGTTCATGGGCATCGCCGGCCTGCGCGTGGTGACACCGTCCAACCCGCGCCAGGCCTACGGCCTGCTCAAGTCTGCCGTGCGCTGCAACGACCCGGTATTCATCAACGAGCACGAGCTCATGTACAACAAGAAGGGCGAGGTGCCGGACGGGGAATACTTCCACCCGCTGGAGGGCTCCGAGGTCGCACGCGAGGGGCGCGACGTCACGCTGTTCGGCTATAACATCTCCGTGCACTGGTGCCTGCAGGCCGCCGGGCTGCTCTCGCAGTACCACGGCATCGAGGCCGAGGTCATCGACCTGTACGCCCTGAGCCCGCTGGACCGCGCCGGCATTCGCGACTCGGTAAGCAAGACCCACCGCGCCTTGATCGTGGAGGAGGCCGAACCGGCGGTCGGCGTCGGCGCCGAGGTGATGGCGATCCTCAACGAGGAATGCTTCTTCGAGCTGGATGCGGCACCGGTACGCGTCTCCGCGCTGAACGTGCCCGTGCCCTACAACCACGCCCTGGAAAAGGCCGCGCTGCCGGACGCGAACGACGTGGTCGACGCCGTTCGGAAGATGTTCGGGATCTGATTGGGGACATCGCCTCGCGCAGAGACGCAGAGTACACAGAGATACCCAGAGGTTATCCGGGCTTCGTGGCTACTGGATTATCCGTTGTGGTAACCACGCGCACCTGTACTGATTGCAATGGATTTCTCTGCGCTCCCTGCGTCCTTGCGCGAGAAATACCTGAATGAAGGACTGGCACTGAATGGTTGAACCCTATGTCATAAAAATGCCCCAGCTGTCCGACACAATGACGGAAGGCGTCATCGTCAGCTGGGAAAAGAACGTCGGCGATGCGGTCCAGCGTGGCGATGTCGTCGCCACGGTCGAGACCGACAAGGCGGTGATGGACGTGGAGGTGTTCCGCGACGGTTACCTTTCCGGACCGATCGCCCCGGTGGACGCCGTGGTGCCTGTGGGCAACGCGATCGCCTACCTGGTGGAGTCGAAGTCCGACGTCGACGCCAGCGAGTCGAAACCCGCCGCGCCGGCGGCAATGGCTGCACCGGCGGCGCCGGCCGTCGCCGCCGTAGCGGCGTCGACGCCGGTCGCCGTCGCGACGGATAACGCCGGAACCGTCCCGGCGCCGCGTCCGCAGGTCAACAGGGCATCGCCGCTGGCGCGCCGGCTGGCCGCGCAGCTCGGCACCGATATCGACCGCCTCAGCGGTTCCGGTCCGGGCGGCGTGGTGACGGCCGCCGACATCCAGCGCGCACCGCCGCCGTTCGAGGTGCCCGTACCCGGCAACGGCCGCCCGATGAAATCGATGGAAAAGGCGATCGCGCGCGCCATGGCGTCCTCGATCTCCATGCCGACCTTCCGCGTGACTACGCATATCCACCTCGAGGCGCTGATGACCGCGGCGAAGCGGTCCGGCGTCTCGGTGACGGTGGCGATCGCCAGGGCCTGCGGACTGGCCATCGCGCAACATCCCAAGATGAACTGGTGCTACCAGCCGGACGACAAGCTGATCGAGCGCAGCCAGGTCGATATCGGCATGGCGGTCGCCGCTGCCGACGGTGGCCTGGTGGTGCCGATCCTGCGCGGCTGCGAGTCGCGCGATCTCGCCGAGCTCGACAACGACTGGAAGGAACTCGTGGTGCGTGCGCGCAGCCGTCACCTGAACCCGGAGGAATTCACCGGTGCGACCTTCCAGATATCGAACATGGGCATGTTCGATGTCAGTCACTTCGACGCCATTGCCACGCCGGGACTGGCCGCGATACTCGCAATCGCCTCGAACACCGGGCAGGGCAGCGCGTTTACCGTCACCGCCGATCACCGTGTGATCAACGGTGCGGACGTCGCGCTGTTCCTGCAGACCCTGAAGGACCTGGTGCAGCGGCCCGGCGACTGGATGGGGCCGGGCGGCCCGGCGATTCCGGAGGGCGAGTGGGACTACGACGTGGTGGTCATCGGCGGCGGCCCGGGCGGCGAGGATTGTGCGCGGGAGCTGGTCGGACACAAGCTCAGGGTCGCACTGGTCAACGATGCACCGTTACCCGGTGGCGAGTGCCTTTGGCGCGGCTGCATACCGTCCAAGGCATGGCGCGCCGCGGCCGACCGTCTGCGCGACCGCGCCGAAGACGCCCGCCTCGGCGTCAGCGGTACCGGCGGTGCGAAGCTGGTCTGGAAGGACCTGGAGGCGCACCGCCGCCACGTGCTGGAGACGCGCGGCGGGATGGCGCAGAAGACCGACAAGGGCGTGCGCATCGACTACATCCAGGGTTACGGCCGCTTCGTGGATGCACACACCCTGACGGTCGACACCTCGGCGAACAGTGACGACCCGCACCGCCGCACCGCGACGCCGACCGGTGGGGCAGGCAGGAATATCACCTTCGGCGCCGCCGTGATCGCTGCCGGTGCGCCCCCGTTCGTGCCGCCGATCCCCGGTGCGCAGGAGGGCCTGGGCAACGGCGGCGTGCTGACCTCGGACACCGTGTGGACGCTGGCCGCACCGCCGAAGCGGCTCGCCGTCATCGGTGGCGGCGCCATCGGCGTCGAAATGGCGCAGATCTTCCAGGATTTCGGCGCGCAGGTTACGCTGATCGAGGCGCAGCCGCGCATCCTGGCCGAGGTCGAGCCGGAGATCGCGCAGGCGCTGACCGAAATCCTCATGGCCGAGCCGCGTCTCGAGGTGCTGACCGGTGCGACCGTCGGCAGTCTATCCGGCACGCCCGGGGCGATGACGCTGGTCTGTACCGACGGCGACGGCGCGGAACGCACGCTGTCCGTGGACTATGTCATCATGGCGACCGGCAAGCGTCCGGTGCTGGACGGGCTCGATCCGCCAGCGGCCGGCGTTGACGTCGAACGGGGCATCATTCCGGTCGACAGCCACTGCCGCACCCGTGTGCCGCACATCTTCGCCGTCGGCGACGTCATCGGCGGGCTGATGCTGGCGCACACCGCCGCGCAGCAGGGGCGGGTCTCCGCCGCGACCCTGCTCGGCGAGATCCGGCGCTATGACCAGGATCGGGATTGCGGAGTGATCTTCTCGCGCCCGCAGGCCGCGTTCGTCGGGCTTTCCGCCGAACAGGCGAAGGCGAGGGGCTTCGATGTCGCCGAGGTCAAGGTGCCGATGAATATCGACGCCAAGGCGATGATCAACCACGAGACGCATGGCATGATCAAGCTCGTCGCGGACAAGGCCACGCACCGTGTGATCGGTGTGCACCTTCTCGCCGATCATGCCGACACACTGATCGGCGAGGCGGTGATGATGGTGGCGGGCAGTATGACCCTGGAACAGGTAGGCGAGGCGATACATCCGCACCCGACCCAGACCGAACTGTTCGGCGACCTGGCACGGCGGCTGCTGTCGCGCCTGAGTCGCAGCGCGAAAACGGCGAAGGCGTGAAGGTGTCCATCCTGCCCTGTGCGACCGGCAGTCCGGAACGCGGAACAGAGACTCCCTTCTCTCCCGGGAGAAGACCAGAACCGTTCCCCGCGAAGACGGGGAATGAGGGGATACGACCGGCAGGTTTGCTGTTTATGATCCCCTTTCCCCGGCCTCTCCCTGCGGGAGTGGTTGTATAAGGACAAACACAGACATGTCAGAAATCAGAAAAGTGGTACTCGCCTACTCGGGCGGGCTGGATACCTCCGTGATCCTCAAGTGGCTCGAGGAGACCTACGGCTGCGAGGTGGTGACCTTCACCGCCGACATCGGTCAGGGCGGTGAGATTGAACCCGCGCGCGCCAAGGCCAAGGCGATGGGCGTCAAGGAGATCTACATCGAAACGCTGCGCGAGGAATTCGCCCGCGATTTCGTGTTCCCGATGTTCCGCGCCAATACCCTCTACGAAGGCGAGTATCTGCTCGGCACCTCCATTGCGCGCCCGCTGATCGCCAAGCGCCTGGTGGAGATCGCGCATGAGACCGGCGCCGACGCCATCGCGCACGGTGCGACCGGCAAGGGCAACGACCAGGTGCGCTTCGAGCTGGGCGCCTACGCGCTCAATCCCGAAATCCGGATCATCGCGCCGTGGCGCGAATGGGACCTGACCTCGCGCGAGAAGCTGCTGGCCTACGCCGAACAGCACGGTATCCCCGTCGAGCACAAGAAGGCCGGTGGGAGCCCGTATTCGATGGACGCCAACTCGCTGCATATCTCCTATGAGGGCGGCATTCTGGAAGACCCGTGGGCGGAACCGGAGGCGGACATGTGGCTGTGGACCGTCGCGCCCGAACTGGCACCGGATATGCCCGCTTATGTCGAGATCACCTTCGAGCGCGGTGACGCGGTGGCCATCGACGGCAAGTCCTGCAGCCCGGGCCGGGTGATGGAGATCCTCAACAGACTGGGCGGCGAGAACGGCGTCGGACGCACCGATATCGTCGAGAACCGCTACGTGGGGATGAAATCGCGCGGTTGCTACGAGACGCCCGCCGGCACCATACTGCTCAAGGCGCACCGGGCCATCGAGTCGCTGACACTGGACCGCGAGGCGGCACACCTGAAGGATGAACTGATGCCGCGCTACGCCAGCCTGATCTACAACGGCTACTGGTGGAGCCCGGAGCGCAGGCTCCTGCAGGAGCTCATCGATGCCTCGCAGGCGCACGTCAACGGCACGGTACGGATCAAGCTGTACAAGGGCAACGTCATCCTGGTGGGACGCAAGTCCGACAGCGACAGCCTGTTCGACGAGCGTATCGCGACCTTCGAGGAGGACGCCGGCGCCTACAACCAGAAAGACGCGGAGGGATTCATCAAGCTCAATGCCCTGCGTATGCGTATCGCGGCCAGCCAGCAGAAGAAGCACGACCGGCGCAAGTAAGGGGACTGGCCCCGTTTGTTCGGGTAGCCAGCCGGATGGACACGGGTTGACGCGAAAAAAATATTGTCAATCCCCTACTGCCACGGCAATGCCTGGAAGGGAATGGCAGTGGGATTTACGCGGGAACCCGGAAGATACAAAGCGGTTTATGTGTGCCTCCGCGGCGAATTTTGTGATATACAGGTGAACGATGGCCGTGATCTGTAACCCGCTTACCCCGTCATGTTCAGGCGCCTGATCACCCTGCTGCCGCGCCGCCCGTTCAACGTGCTCGGCTTCCTGTTCTGCGCCGGCGTGCTGGGCTATGCCCTGCACGAGCAGTTCGACGTGGGCCTGGAGCCCTGTCCGCTGTGCATCCTGCAGCGCGTCGCCTATATCGCAACCGGTCTGTTCATGCTGGTGGCCGCGATCCACAATGCCGGACGCACCGGCAGCCGCGTCTATGCCGTGCTCATCGGGCTTGCGGCGTTGACTGGCGCCGGCATCGCCAGCCGCCATGTCTGGCTGCAACACCTGCCGCCGGACCAGGTGCCGTCCTGCGGCCCGGGACTGGACTACATGCTGGAAGTATTCCCGCTGACGCAGACCCTGCGCATGGTCTTCACCGGGTCGGGCGAATGCGCCGAGGTGGTCTGGCGCTTCCTCGGCCTGAGCATGCCGACCTGGTCGCTGCTGTGTTTCCTGGGACTGGCCGTCGGCGGGTTTGCGCGCAACTGGCTGGCCGAGCGCTGATCCATCCGAGACGGGGGAGGCAAACATGCGTTTGTTACATACCATGCTGCGGGTCGGCGACCTGCAGCGCTCGATCGATTTCTACACCGGCGTGCTGGGCATGCGCCTGCTGCGGCAGAAGGATTACCCGGACGGCCGGTTCACGCTGGCCTTCGTCGGCTACGGTGACGAGCGCGACAGCACGGCCATCGAGCTGACCCACAACTGGGACACCGACCGCTACGACCTCGGTGAGGGCTTCGGGCACATCGCCATCGAGGTCGACGACGTCTACCAGGCGGTGGAGGATCTGCGTTCCCGCGGCGGCAAGGTCATACGCGAGGCCGGGCCGATGAATGCCGGGACCACCCTCATCGCGTTCATCGAGGACCCGGACGGCTATCAAATCGAACTGCTGGGCAGGAAATCCTGAGGAGGATGGCATGAGACAGGAAACGATCAAGACCGGATGCGGGCTGCTTGGCCTCCTGCTGCTTACCTGCGTGCTGCCGGTGGCCGCAGTCACGCTGCAGCCGGGCAAGTGGGAGATGGCCTTCAAGGGCATGAACCCGCTGACCAACGAGCCGCTCGACAAGACCACCATCGAATGCGTGGACCAGGGCAGTTACGATCCCTTAAGCGTGATGGCCGGCGTCGAAAAGTGCCGGCTTCTGGACCTGAAGGAGCGGGACAACACGGTGGCCTGGAAGATGGAGTGCGACACCGGTACGGGTGTGCCGTTGACGGGCCAGGGCCGTTTCGTGTCGAGAGGCAGGACCGTTGCCGGGGAGATGCTCATGAGGATATCGGTCGGTACCATGAACATGGAGCAGCACAGCCGCATGACCGGCCGGTTCATCAGTCCGAAGTGTGACTGACGACCGGGTGCCGCCGGGGCGGGGGCGCCGGTGAGTCCGGTCGTATTCCTGCCGCACGGCGGTGGACCGCTGCCGCTGCTGGGCGACGGCGGGCATGCGCAACTGATCCGCTTCCTCGACGACATCGGTACGACGCTGGGCCGCCCGTCTGCCATCCTGGTGATCAGTGCGCACCGCGAGGCGAACGTGCCCACCCTCACTGCCGGTTTGCAACCCGGTCTGATCTACGACTACGCGGGCTTCCCCAAGGAATCCTATACCATCGCCTACCCGGCGCCGGGCGCCCCCGGGCTGGCCGCCGACGTCCACCAACGGCTGCTGGATGCCGGCATCGATGCGCAACTGGATACCGAACGCGGGTTCGATCACGGTGTGTTCGTTCCACTCAAGCTCATGTACCCGGCGGCGGACATCCCCTGCGTACAGCTTTCGCTCGTGCGCGGTCTTGATCCCGTGCTCCACATCCGCATCGGCAAGGCGCTCGCCGGGCTGCGTCAGCAGGACGTGCTGGTCATCGGCTCGGGCTTTTCCTTCCACAACCTGTGCGCCTTCTTCGCCAGCCGGCCAGGGACGCCCGATCCGGACAATGAAGCCTTTCAGGAGTGGCTGGTCGAGACAAGTACCGCACCCGGCCTGCCGGAGGATGAGCGCGCGCAACGGCTGATCGGCTGGGAACACGCGCCGCACGCGCGCTACTGCCATCCACGGGAGGAACACCTGCTGCCGCTGCACGTCTGTTACGGGGTGGCGGGCGGGCCGGCGCGGGTGGCGTTCGATGGAGAGGTGATGGGCAAGCGGGCGGTGGGGTTGCTGTGGTAACCGGCTACGTGGAAATCCAACGATGCAACAGATGTGCTGTTTGATGCGTTCCACAAGCGGACGGGAGGGGTGCTTGCACGCGATATCGGGAAGACCCTTTCCAGGTGTGGGTCGATTGAGGATCCACTACCGCCCGATGTTTCCGTTGAGGCAGTGCGAATAGGGTCTGACGAGTTCACAGGTGGCTTGTTCCCCTTTGCAGCCGATGAATGCGTGTTCATGACGATCGAGGGGAATACTAGCCGTCGTAATCCGGCCTGCGCCGGAATGACGGATAACGAATTATTCAGAGTTTCCTTAAGACATGATACGGGATACTGGCAGATAAAAGGCTATGACGGTACGCATCAGATCTTTGACAGAGAGATTCGCGCAAGCCATTTTTCGGAAAACCAGATCGCGTGTCTGCTCAAGGCCCTGGTGGCGAAGACGGATTTGGAATTCGATGTATTTCGTTGCCAGGTTGGTAACGCGCGACGATTGCTTACAACCGCCTGAAACCAGGACCGGTTTCCGGTTTTTTCCGGTAAGGGTGTCAATCGCGACCCGATACCGGTTTACGGGCTGTGACCGACCGCCACAGGTGTGATAAGGTCCATAGCACGTCAGGATAGTTACCCCTCCTGGTCATCCTTAAAAATGACCGACTCGCTGGAACAGCACTGGAACAGGCGCACGGTGGACATCCGTGGCCGCGGCATGCCCGTCTGGCCGCGGGGCCAGAAGATCCGCCGTCTGAAGGATTCGCTGGTGCTGATGACGCGCTTCACGGACGTGCCGCGCTATCACGCCGAGCTGAGCCGCAAGGTCCTGGAAATGGAACGGAAGTCGCGCTACAAGGTCGACTACGAACCGGGCGGCTGCGGCATCAAGATCTTTCATCTCGACCGCTGGCGGTGTGCCGAGGCGGAACTGATACACCTGCGCGCGCTGGCGTTCTTCAGCCAGGTTTTCAAGTGTCCCGACCCTGTCGCGGATGTGTCCATGGCGAACATCTACCGCAACGGCGAGTACTGTATGCCGCACAGCCATATCCGCACCCGCGCCAGCCTCGTCTACAGCCTTGACTGCGGCGAACCGGACCCGTCACACGGCCGCAGCGGGCGACTGTGCTTCGTTGATCCGCGCATGAAGGTGTGCTGTCAGCTGGAACCGGAGCGCATGACCAGCCCCCTCGTGCCGGATATGCAGGCCGGAACGCTGCTGATGTTTCCCAGCGAGGTCATGCACTGCGTGACCCCGTATACCGGCAGGTCACCGCGTATCACGCTGGCCTGGAACATCGACAGCCGGGCTATCCCGGGCGATGCGATACCCGGGGGGCTGCCGCAGGGCTGAGTCCGGCCGGACGCCCTTCGCCGGGCGGTGCGGTTGTTGAAACGTCATTCCTTCAGTACCAGCGTGAGGCGGCCGTCGTGCACCTCGATGTTCTCGACCCCGTCGGCGAACGCCTTCCAGAAGCCGGTGTTGCCGCCGTACTGCTCGACCAGGTCGATGTTCTTCAGTCCGCCGAGCCAGGCGTTTGGAATCGGCACGCCCATGATGCTGACACCTTTGAGGATGACGATCGGCCGGCCGTTGTGATAGGCCGTTTCCACTCCGGCGCGCACCTTGATCACCTGCCCGGCCAGGACCGGGAAATCCTCGTCCACGTGGACCAGCAGCTTGGCGCTCACCAGGCCCTCGGACAGGTCGATGGCGAGTTTTTTCGCCAGGTCGGTGTTCTTCGCCAGCAGTGAATTCAGTTCACGCTCGGAGAGGGTGATGCTGCGGTCGGCACCTGCCTCGCTGTAGGCCTCCGGTTCGAGGTGGCCGGAATCCGCCCCCGTTCCTTCGCGCCGCGCCCCGGTGCCGCCGTGCGCCTGCAGGGTGTCGAGGCGCTCGAGCTTTTCCTCGAGCACCCGTTCCTCTTTCTGCGACAGCTCCACCGGTTTGAACTCGGCGGGGAAGATGTACGTGCGTATGATCCAGTACGACAGCGCGGCCGTGACCACGACGGTGACCAGAATGATGAGGAAGATCGTCCAGCCGCTGCGGCGGTGCGGCTGTTCGGGCACGATGGCGGCGGGCGGAGTCTCCATGCGCCAATAGTGACGCAAATGCCGCGGTCAGACAACGGCCGTACGCAACGGGCCGGCGATGGACCGGGCTGCCGGCAGGGTGCACTATAATGCCCTTGCACAGGAGGAGGCGCCATGCGCTGGAGAACGGGCCGCAGGAGTACCAACATCGAAGACCGGCGTGGCCGCCCGGTCCGCATTGGCGCCTTCAAGGGCGGCGTCGGAACGATCGTCATCGCCCTGGCCCTGGGCTATTTCCTCGGTGTGGACCCCAGCATCCTGCTGCAGCTGACCCAGGGTATCGCCCCGGTGGAGACAGGTGAGCCCTACCAGCCGACGCCCGAAGAGCAGGAGCAGGCCGATTTCGTGTCGGTGGTGCTGGCGGACACCGAGGATACCTGGCACACCATCTTCCGGGAGGCCGGGCTTGCCTACGAGGAACCCGGGCTGGTGCTGTTTTCCGGTTCGGTGCGTTCGGCCTGCGGCATGGCCAGCGCGGCGATGGGCCCGTTCTACTGTCCGGCCGACCGCAAGGTCTATCTGGACCTGGCCTTCTTCGGCGACCTCAAGCGCCGTCACGGCGCACCCGGCGATTTCGCCCAGGCGTATGTTATCGCCCACGAGGTCGGGCACCATGTGCAGAAGCTGCTCGGCACCAGCGACCAGGTGCACGACGCGGAGCAGGGGCTGGGCCAGGCGGAAGCCAATGCCCTGTCGGTGAAACTGGAGCTGCAGGCCGACTGCTACGCCGGTGTGTGGGGCAATCATGCCGACCGCAGCCGGCAGGTGCTGGAGCAGGGTGATATCGAAGAGGCATTGAATGCGGCCACGGCGATCGGTGACGACCGCCTGCAGAAGGAGGCCCAGGGCTACGTGGTGCCGGAGTCGTTCACGCACGGCACCTCCCAGCAGCGCGTACACTGGTTCAAACAGGGTATCGAGACGGGTGACGCGAACACCTGTAATACCTTCGAGTAGCGGCATCCACGGCGTGGCACAGGACGTACGGATGAGCAGCCGATGAAATTCCTGACCCTGGAAGCGGGACAGCTCGGCCTCCTGTTCGACAACACGGTCATCGACGTCCCGGCCGCGGCGGCCAGGCTGCAGGTCGGGGCGGTGCCGGGGACGCTGGGTGAACTGGTGGGGGACGGGGATGACGCGGCCGTCGGCGTGTACGCGCTGGCGCAGCGGGCGTGGCGGCAGGGCATCGCGACGCGCGATTATGCGCAGGTCAGGCCACAGGCGCCGTTTCCGGTGCCGGTGCGCAATATCCTGTGCCTGGGCAAGAACTACCTGGCGCATGCTCGGGAGATCGCGCAAAAGATGCAGCTCGGTGATGACGCGCCTGCAAGGCCGATCGTCTTCACCAAGGCGACCACGTCAGTCATCGCGCCCGGCGCGCCGATCCCGAGCTATCCGCACCTGACGCGCAAGCTCGATTACGAGGCGGAACTGGCGCTCGTCATCGGCCGCGGCGGCCGCGACATCGCGCCGCAGTCGGCGTGGGAGCATGTGTTCGGTTACACCGCGATCAACGACATCTCGGCGCGCGATCTGCAGAAGGACCACGTGCAGTGGTTCCGCGCCAAGAGCCTCGACGGCTTCGCACCCATGGGGCCGGTCGTGGTTCACAGCAGCGTGATGCCCGCACCGTCCGAGATCGAGGTGAAATGTTACGTCAACGGCGAGCAGCGCCAGTGCGAACGCTTCGACCGGCTCATCTTCGACGTGCCGGCGATCATCTCGGTTCTGTCGGCGGGCATGACCCTGCTGCCGGGCGACATCATCGCGACCGGTACCCCCGCCGGCGTCGGCATGGGTTATTCGCCGCCGAGATACCTGCGCGCCGGCGACGAGGTGGTGGTCGAGGTGACCGGCGTCGGGCAGCTGCGCAACCCGGTGAGCTGAACCCGTTTCAGTTACCCGGATGCTGACAGGGTCTGCGAACCGTCACACGCAGCTTCTGTTATAGACCGGGCTCGCGCCAGGCCAAGCAGGCGCGTTAACCTGACATCGCCACGGGATACACGGCGTGCACGGAGAAAAATCGGGTTTTCCCGCGCCGGGCTCGTATTCGGTTATTCCACGCGTGTACTGTAGCGCCTGTCCTGCCCGCTCGTCCACGGTATCCGCCTGCGGGAGGAACAGTCGATCGGGAGGTGAACGTCATCGGGCAGGTGGTGTTATTTCCTCACCGGCCGCTTTGCCAGCTTGCGCTGTAACGTCCGGCGGTGCATGTTCAGCGCGCGCGCCGCGGCCGATATGTTGCCGTTGCAGTCGGTGAGCACCTTTTGCAGGTGTTCCCATTCCAGGCGGCGGACGGACAGCGGCGTCTGAGCGGGTGCGACGCCGCTGTCACCCTCGTCGCGGTGCAGGGCGGCGATCACCTCGTCGGCGGTGGCGGGCTTGGTGAGGTAGTGCACGGCGCCCAGCTTGATGGATTCCACCGCGGTCGCCACGCTGGCGTAGCCCGTCAGCATGACGATGCGGGTAGCCTCGTCCAGTCCGGTCAGCAGCCTGACCAGTTCAAGGCCTGACTCGGTGCCGATGCGCAGGTCGACCACGGCATACACGGGTCTGCTCGCGCGCGCCAGATCCAGCGCATCCGCCAGGTTGTGGGCGATGCTTACCGCGTAGCCGCGGCCGGTGAGCGCCCCGCCCAGTATCTCGCAGTAGACCTCGTCGTCGTCCACCAGCAGCAGTGCGGGCGGTACGGTCCTGCACTGTTCGCTATCCATGTTCATGCCTTGTGTTCCCGTTTCGGCAGCAGGGGCAGTTCGATCCCGATCAGGGTGCCGCCATGGTCCCGGTTGCCGATGGTCAGCCTGCCGCCGAGTCGCTCCACGGTTGACTGGGATAGCAACAACCCGACGCCAAGGCCTTCCTCCTTGGTACTGACGGGCTGCTTGCCGAGCCGGCCGGCGACCGTCTTGCTCAGGCCCGGTCCGCGATCCGCTATCGTGAGCGCGAGTGCCTCGCGCGTCCATGTGGCTCGCAGCGCGACGTGATCCGGCGAGGCATCGGCTGCGTTGTCGAGCACGTTGACCAGTGCTTGCGTAAGCGTGCGCTCGGCGATGATGTCGGCCTCCGGCAGCCCGTCCCCGATGTGCAGCGCCAGCTGCACGGCGGGGCGCTGCCCGCGCCATGCGGTGATCACCGATTCGAGATAGCCGTCCACGCGCATACGATGGCCGGATTCGGCACGCCCGGCCCCGGCGCTGGTCGACAAGGCGGACAGCGCCTCCTTGCAGCGGCCGATCTGGTGCTGCAGGATGCCGAGCTTTCGCTGCAGGCCGGTGTCGGCCGCCCCGGCGTATTCACGCTGAAGTTCCGCGGTGAGGATGGCCATGGTTCCGAGCGGTGTACCCAGTTCGTGCGCCGTGCCGGCGGCCAGCGTGCCGAGCGCCACCAGCCGCTCATTCTTCAGCGCCTGTTCGCGCGCCTCGGCCAGCTTCCGGTCCCGTTCGCGCAGGCTGTACGCCATGCCGACGATAATCACAGCCACGAAGCCGGCGCTCATCACGAAGCCGAGCCACATGCCGAAGACATGCATCTGGAAATCTTCGCCATGGCGATGTGCCTGTACGCCGGTGGCGGGCGTCTCGATCAGGAACAGCGCCGAATAGCACGCGACGGTAACGGTGGCCATCATCCAGGCTTGCCAGCGTGGCAGTATGGTGGCGGCTATCATCAGCGGCAGCAGGTAGAACCAAATGAACGGATTCGAGGCGCCACCGGAAAAATAGAACACCGCGGTCAGGCCGGCCACATCGAGGAGCATCAGGGCGAAGACTTCACCATTGCCGTAGGAATACCCGGACCTGAGGCGCAGCCAGGTGTAGAGATTCAGGCCGGCGATCAATGCGAGCGTCACCAGCAGTGGCGGCAGCGGCGGGTCCTGGTCGAAGTACAGACTTGCGATGGTCAGGCCGAGCACGATCAGCACGATCTCGGCATTGCGCAGCATGAACAGACGATGGTAGATGCGCCGCGCGGTTTCCTCGGGGGACTGCGCAGATTGTGAATGCATCGACCGATAATGCACGGGTGTCACTCACGCGACAAGTGCCGCGGTCCCGGCCCCGGAATGCCGGATGCGGACGTCCCGCCGCGGCCTGCGCCGAACGGCGCATGACGCTGTAGCGCATTTCGTCTACGCGGCCATCCCGCGGTCCAATGACCGCAGCGGAATCCCCCCTCCGGGTTTGCTCACGAGCGGAGGTTTCCCAGGGCGGGTTCCGCACCCGGGTCCGCCTGCCGATGCCGCGGCTATCCCCGCCCGGTCGTCTCGCCCGGGGGCGGGATGCGCCCGGCCTGTATGGCTCCACCCGACACGCGCCCCGGACATTCCGGTAAACTGGGGCCGGCGCCGGGTCCGCACCGAAGCCACAGGACAGCGCCCTGGCGATCATGCCTGCAGCCGGAATGGTCCTCTCCATGTCTGTATCGACACGCAACAACCCGTATCTCGACGCGCTGGAATCCGGCGTGCATGTCTGGCTCGCCACGCCGGACGCCGGGACGGGGTCCGCATGCGAGAAACGATATGCCGCCCTGCTTGACGCACAGGAGGGCGCACGATACCGGCAGTTTCGCTTCGAACGTGATCGTCGCCTGTACCTGGTGGCGCATGCCCTGCTGCGCCGGGCGCTTTCCCGCTACACCGACGTCGAGCCGTGCGACTGGCGCTTTGCGCCCGGCAGGCACGGCCGTCCGGAGATATCCGCGCCGCGGCTGCCCGTGAATCTGCGCTTCAACCTGAGTCATACCGACGGCCTGGCGGCGTGTGTGGTGACGCTGGAGGATGCATGCGGGATCGACGTGGAAAGGATCGACAGGTCATGCCGGATGCAGTCGCTCGCGGCGAAGGTCTTTGCCGGACCCGAATGCACCGACCTGCAGGCGCTGGAAGGCAGGCCAGCCTACCGGGAACGCTTCTTCACCTACTGGACGTTGCACGAGGCCTGGTGCAAGGCACGGGGCACGGGGTTGGCGCAAGTGCATTCGGACAGCCCGGTCTGGTTCGAACCGGAAACGGGGGAGAACGTAAGAGTGCACGGCGTGGACGCGCGCGATGACGGCGCAGGCGGCTGGCATGCCCGTATACAGCATCCGACGGCGGCACACCTGCTAGCTGTCGTCGTGCACTCACGGGAGGGCGGCAAGCCGGTGGTGAGCCGTTTCATGGAAACGTGACGGCTTGAGGTGCCCCTCGCCCGTCATCCCGTGCACGGTGTACACACGCTCTATACCAGGACAGTAATATTCTGCATTCAACCTGGTCGCCGGTTCACCCGGAAAGGGCGCGCCGCCGGCCAGACGTCCAGGTTCCGGCTCGATTCCACGAGACGAACGTCGTGTCCGCCAGGCGGTATTCAGCCGCTGATAGTCGTCCTTGCCCGGCTCCCGGTTAGAAATATTTAATAAACAACATGTTGTAATTTTCCAAAAATATTGACAAACATCAAAATATTATATTATAATAAGCTAAAATTTTAATACACTTGCACACCGAAGGGGGCTGCAATGATGGACGCGAATACACACAAAACGGTGGCGTACGAAAGTCCGCACAACCACACGCTGATAGTCGCCCGCCTTGATTTTTTCGTAGACGGCATCATCCGCCTTCTGAAAACCAGCCATATCGCCGGCACCATCACCTGCGTGGAGCCGGGTGACCCCTGCACACGGCATTTCACAGGCGAACCGCCGGATTTTCTGCTGATCCAGGAGAATGCCAGGCCGGAACCGTTCGACGAGTTCATCCGGGAGATGGCGGAGGCGTTCCCCGACATGCGACTGCTGGTGTTCGGACAGTTCATGTCGGATGAGTACCTGTACCGTCTGGTCCGGGCCGGTGTACATGGTTACTTCAACGAGAAGATGAGCGGGGAACACATCCTCAAGGCGCTGGATGTGGTCAGCCAGGGCGAATACTGGATCGAACGCCGCATCATGCAGCGCTTCATCACCCAGCACTCGATGCTGAACGACATCAGCAACCGTGTCAGGGAACTGGGCGCACGCCTGACCCCGCGGGAGGTCGAGGTGCTCGAACTGGTGCTGGAGGGGCTGTCCACCGGTGAAATCGCCGAGCGGATCTTTCTCTCGAACCAGGGCGTGAAGGCACACCTGACCACCCTGTTCAGGAAGTTCAAGGTCAAGAACCGTTCCCAGCTGATCCTCAGTGCACTCGACGAGGTGAGTCCCGTCGAGAGCATCACCGGTCTGTTCCAGCAGGGCCTGCAGTCGTTTCGCCAGCCGGAACAGCAAACGGCGGCCGGCTGAGCTGGCGCGGCCGGCGACGGGAAAGGTCACCTGACCGGCGGTACCCTGAAAGAAGAGCCACGGAAGCACACGGAATTACACGGGTTGACCGTGCCTGTTCCGTTGTTCTTCCGTGTGTTCCCCTGGCCATTACGCTGAAAAATGCCGCAGCATCCACACGATGAAACGTCGCGGAAAAGACGGGCTAGAAATACCGGGCCAGCTCGATACGTAGCCGGGTGTCGTCGGCAAGGCTAGCGAAGACATCGTCGGACGGGATGTTCGCCAGGCCGCGGGCTTCCAGGGACAGCTTCCAGGCGTTGCCGAGACGGCGGCTTGCCTCCAGGTTGAAGCTCTGACCGCCGCCCTCGAGGTCGAAGATGACGCTGAACAGCAACTCTGAGCTGGCCACGTCATTGAGCGTGATGCGCGTACCCAGCACCAGGTCATTCTGGAAGGGCGACAGGGCAAACGGCCGGCTCGCGAGGACGGTTGCCGGGTCGATGTCGTCGCCGCGGCTGTCGTACAGGTATTCGGTGATCATCCCGACGTCGACCGCCGAGTCGTTCACGCCGACGAAGGTGTACTCGTAGCCGCCCGCCATGGAATCGAAGCGCTCGCCCTGGCCGCTGCGCGTGACGGCCTCGAGCTTCCACAGCCAGCCCCCGCTGGTGGCCTGCAGGTCGAGGCTGGTCTGGTTGATGATCTCGTAGTAGGGCGTGATCTCGCTGACGGTCGTGCCGCCGATAGCGCCGGGCAGAGCGATGAAACGCGGCTCGCGGGAGGTGCCGGTGAAGTGGGCGATACCGATGTCGAAGGCACCGATGGAATTCGACCAGCGCGCCGCGAAGTCGATATGGTGGTCCCGGGCGCCGGACTCGTACCGTGCGTCGTCGCTGACGGGGATCCCGAAACGCGGCCGGCCCGCCCTGCCCGGAAAGGTGCGTTCGCGAAATCCGGGCAGCACGAACAGGTCGAGGACGCCCCAGTCGCGGATCAGGGACAGCTTGGCCATCGGCTGGCCAAGCTTGTCCTCGCCGTCCTCGTCGACCACCCGGTCGGTCTGGTTGATGACGTCGACCAGGTGCGCCGCCTCGGTGACGCCCCAGAAGACCTTGCTGATGCCGACGTTGGTTTCCCAGTCGCGCGCGGCGTGGATCCAGGACAACTCACGCAGGTCGACATGGGTGCGGCGCGAATCATGCGTATCGGCCAGCAGGTAGGGCTTGAAGGTGAACAGGTCGTGACGGTTGTTCCATTCGTGGAAATACTCGGGCTCGAACGCCAGCGCGGCATAGCCGTCATGCTGGGCCGGCTGCATGGGGTCTTCGAGAAAACCGAGCAGTTCGCCGGCTGCGTAACCGCGCCATTCTCCGGCCCGGGCGGCGGTCGCGACGAACAGGCATGTCATGATGCAGAGCCGCCCGTGCATAGGCTAGCGGGCGCGCTTGAGCGAGTTCTTGTCGAAATCGCGATCGGTCAGGCCGACATTGAACCGGAAATTCTTTTGCAGCAGGCGCGTGCTCTTGCCGGTCTGGTGGTTTTCCATGAACATGTCATGGGCGCGCCAGAAGTTGTCGCCGTACTGGTGATAGTCGGTGAACACCAGCGTCTTCAGCAGGCTGTCCTTGCGGTCGTAGTAGTCGATCCGGCGTTCCTTGTAGTGCGCCTTGTCCAGCCAGATGACCTGGCGGGTGTAACCGGACTTCTCGTCCTTCGGGTAGCGCTCCAGCACGAACATATCCATGCCGTCGATCCGCTCGTCGCGCAGGTACCGGTAGGTATACTTGTCCACCTCGCGTGAGGTGATGTCTTCATAGGCGAATTCGCTGCCCATGAAGGGGCCTGACTTGTTGTCGGAGGCAATGCGCTTGACGCGTTTCAGTGCCGGCAGATACAGCCACTGGTCATCCGGACCCTGCTTGTGGGTAAAGCTGAGCAGCGCGGTGCCCCGCACGTCCGCCGGTTCGTCGAAGATGGTCAGTATCTTGTCGCCGTCGTCCGCCACCTCCAGCGTCTCGGAACGAATTTCCCGGGTGCTTTCCTGCCCCTGCCTGTTCCGGAGGATCATCTTGATGTCGTTGGTGTAGTCGCCGAAACCGGAATCCCGCCGGTCGGCCTCCGTGGCGATCGCCAGGCCCTTATCCTCGGGCGTTTGTGCGCCGGCGCCGGGCGGCAGCAGGCACAGCAGCAGCAGGGGCAGCAGGTAATGTCTGATCGTCATCACTATCCTCCGGTGTCGGTGTTGCCACGGCGGCACGGGTGGACAGACCGCCTGCATTGACAGCGCAATGGTAACGGCAGTCATCAGACACATGCCAGTGTTCATCGCAACGGCGGGCCGACGCGACAAGGAACCGGTCGGAGCGCAGGCACGCGTCCGCCACACCGTGAAGGCGCGACGCAGTTCCCCGCGGCCGCCGCCGTTCTCCGGCATCGGCACTGCGCCGGGTGTAATGCTCATCGCCCGCCGCATGGTCTGGATACCGCCCGGCATCGCCGTGCGCGAGCGTGCACGGGCGCGGGTCTGTCCATCACACCTGACCGGTGGTCGGTTCGGGTTCCGCGGCCACCGGTCATGGTCGTCGGCCGGGGCAGGCCGGGACGCTGCGGTGTCCGCTGCAGGGCAGGTCCACGACTGCGAACATATACTGTTAAACTACGTACGCTGACAGACGGCGGGGGCTTCCGTATTTCCTGCCCCGCGTCCCCGGCGCAGCGGGGCGGCACGGCGCGGGTGCCCGCGCGTACCGTGAAGGTGTCGGGGACATTGGAGCCTGATTTCTGTTTACTTTATCGTCTCAATGACTTAGAAATGTGCTCGCCGGCGCGCCGGCCGGCTGACAGGACAGGAAACATGGCGGATCGAAGACTACAGGTTTTTCACACCGTGGCCCGGTTACTCAGTTTTACCAAGGCAGCCGAGAGTCTGCACATGACCCAGCCGGCGGTGACCTTCCAGGTGCGCCAGCTCGAGGAATACTTCAACACCCGCCTGTTCGACCGTACCCATAACCGCATCAGCCTGACCGACGCCGGCGAACGGGTATACGAGTACGCGGCGCAGATCTTCGATCTCTATGCCAAGATGGACAACGCCGTACGTGATATGACCGGCGAGATCAGCGGGGTGCTGATCATCGGCGCCAGCACCACCATCGCGGAATACATGCTGCCGTCACTGCTCGGCGATTTCAAGAACAAGTACCCGGATGTGAACGTGCACCTGAAGGTCTCCAATTCGGAAGGTATCGTGAACATGGTCGAGAACAACGACATCGACCTGGGCGTCGTCGAAGCGCCAGTGGTGAACAAGAACCTGGTCGTCGAGAACTGTCGCAACGACCGGCTGGTCGCCATCGTACCGCCACAGCATGCGCTGTCGGACAAGGGCAAGGTCACTCTCCAGGATTTGCAGTATCATGCCTTCATTGCGCGCGAGGAGGGTTCGGGCACGCGCGAGGTGATCGAGGAATACGTCGCCGATGCCGGACTCAAGGCCACCGATCTCATCATCGCCATGGAACTCGGCAGTCCCGAGGCGATCAAGGGTGCGGTGGAGGCGGGTATGGGCGTGT
>Ga0210124_1000178_pt1 | contig 36226 bp, 37 predicted proteins | sample Muzzi_PWC_D2_FD_185554 | JGI IMG/M metagenome (GOLD analysis project Ga0210124, IMG submission 185554) | Wetland microbial communities from San Francisco Bay, California, USA, that impact long-term carbon sequestration - Muzzi_PWC_D2 (SPAdes) | ecosystem: Environmental > Aquatic > Marine >... | reverse complement strand
ACCAACTGCGGTATTGGCCTCAAATGATATGATGGGCATTGGCTGTTTGGTCAGGCTAAAAGAGCTTGGCTACCGTATTCCTCAAGAGATCAGTGTGATGGGTATTGATGATATTATTACCACTCAGTTTGTTGACCCGCCGCTAACCACCATTTCGTTACCTCTATATGATCTGGGAGCGACGGGGATGGAAAGTTTGATCAAGCTGCGCAATGGCGAAATAACCAATAGCGACGCCATTACCCTTCCCCATCACCTCGTTGTTCGGAAATCAACCGCGCCGCCGAGAACTTAACTTGTCAATCATGTGCCGGAGAGAAGGAGTACCTGCCGATGAATCTTTCTGAGGTTATGGAACTTGTCAAGCAAAACAACATAGAGTTCATTCGCTTTGAAACCCCCGATATTAACGGCATTTCGCGGGGCAAACTGGTTGCGTTGGCTAATTTCGAGCGAGTTGTTGAAAAAGGATTAGCTATGGTCAGCGATTTACTGACCTGGGACCCACAAGCCGACGTGGCCTGGCTGGGAACGGGCTATGCCGAAGACCTCACCTTCTCAGACCTCGTGTTTCACCCAGACTTGACCACTTTTAAAATTGTTCCCTGGGCCGATCACACCGCTCGCGTTTTGGGTGATTTGCGTTTTTACGATGGTCGCCCGGCGATGGGCTCCTCACGCCATATCTTCAAACATATGCTTGATATAGCCAAAGAGATGAACTTTATCTGCCGCAGCGGGCATGAATATGAATTTTATATCCTGGACCCCGAAACCAAACAGCCGATTTTTGGGGGACATCAGATTATGACCACTCTGAAGCATGAAGCCCACCCGATTCTGCGTGATATTCAGCGCCACATGACCAAGATGGGCATAGAGATAACCACCTGCAACACCGAGTGGGGTCCGGCGCAATATGAAATCAACTACCAACCTGCCGAGGGTATCGCTAGCGCGGATCAAGCCTTTACCTGGAAAAATGGCCTAAAAGAGATTGCGGAACAGCATGGTTTACTTATCACTCTAATGACCAAGCCCTGGATCGATAAGAGCGCAAACGGGAGCCATTTTCACATTAGCCTGCTGGATGCACTAACCGGCGAGAATGTTTTTTATAACCCGGACAGCCCGGATGGTCTATCTAATATTTGTCGCTGGTTTATTGGAGGTCAACTGGCCCATGCCCGGGCCTTGGCAGCTTTCTTGGCTCCAACTGTCAACTGCTGTAAGCGCTACCAACCCAACAGCTATGCCCCCAACACTATCTCCTGGGGACACGAAAACCGCAGCGTTGGTGTTCGGGTGAAGGCCTGGCGCGGTAAAGGAACTCACATTGAAAATCGGATGGCCTGTGGCAGCAGCAATCCCTATCTAGTGTCCGCGGCCAGCCTAGCTGCCGGGCTTGATGGTATTCGCAACAAGACCGAACCGCCGGAGCCGATTTCGACCAATGCCTACAAACGAGATGATCTAGCCAAAACGCCCACCACGATCGAAGAGTCATTGGAAGCCTTGCAAGCCGATGAAGCCTTATTGGATCTGCTAACACGGGAAGGTATGCAGACCTTTATCGTCGATAAGCAATACGAAATCGAAAAAGTCAAAGAGGCTATATCCGATTATGGTTCGCCCGAGTGGCATGGCCGGGTTGATCCGTGGGAACGGAACGAGTTCATGGAGCTAATTTAAGTGGGTGACATGCAAGAAACTGTCGATGTTTGCATTGTTGGCGTCGGTGCCTGTGGAGGTTTGATGGCTAAAGAGTTGGCCGAGGCCGGCTTTTCGGTTGTCGGCCTGGATGCCGGCCCTCGTTACAATCCAAAAGTAGACTTTGAGAATGACGAAGCCGAGATGCTGAAACTATTGTGGAGCGGTGATCGCGTAACGAGTGGTGAAGACCCGATTAATCCCTGGTCTGGAACTGGTATCGGCGGTGGGACGCTGGTTTGGTGTGCTGTCACGCCACGCTTCCACACCAATGATTTCAAAACAGCTTCGGTAGATGGGGTCGGCGTTAATTGGCCGTTAACATACGACGACCTGGTTCCATATTATGATCAGGTTGAGTGTGATTTTGGCGTATCAGGACAGGTCGGTGAAAATCCGTGGGAAGCGCCACGCGGGCCATTTCCCATGCCACCTTTGCCCTTTAGCTATCACGCCCAGACCCTGGCGCAGGGTGTTAAAAAGTTAGGGGGGCATCCCCTGCACGGTCCGCTAGCAATTGCTTCTATTCCCTATCAGGGACGTGAAGCATGTATCAATTGTGGTTTCTGTATGCAGGGCTGCCGCAGCACGGCCAAATCGACCACACTTTTCACCCATGTGCCACAGGCAGAGGCTAAGGGCGCTCGAATTTTGCCCGAATGCACGGTCTTTCGGATTGAATATGAGGCCAAGCGTAACCGGGTTACCGGTGTCTCTTACTTTGACGCCAACGGCGCTGTTCATCAGATCCAGGCCCGGCTGGTGGTTGTAGCTGCGCACGCCGTTGAGACACCGCGCTTATTGTTATTATCTGCTAACAACACCTTTCCTGAAGGGCTGGCAAACTCCAGTGGCTTGATTGGGAAGAATTTCATGGCCCATCCAACCTGCACCGTGACCGGATTGTTTCGCGAACCGCTAAATGGTTTCAAAGGGCCAACGATGGGCGATTTATTGGTGCAAGATTGGTACGAGACAGACGGGCAGCGAGGCTTTGCGCGTGGGTATACGCTGGAAAAGTTTGTACCTGGCCCCTTTTTCTATGCTTCAAACATGATGAATTTATGGGGCGCAGATCTCAAAGAGATGATTCGCTACTATGCCTATGCTGGTGGATGGTGGGTCTGCGGCGAGGGCTTGCCCAATGATGATAATACGGTCACCCTTGATGCCGAGGTAAAAGATCAGTATGGCTCGCCGGTTGCTCACCTCAAGCATAGCTGGGCCGAAAATGACCGGCAACTCATCCAACATGGTATCCAAAAAGCCAAAGAAACGTTAGAGGCCGCCGGGGCATGGCGAGTAGAGGCCGGTCCGGTCTCGTCGGCTCACCCGATGGGCACTGTACGAATGGGGAACGATCCACAAACTTCTGTGATTAACCCCTACGGCCAGGCTCACGATATCCCCAATCTATTTGTGACCGATACCAGCGTATTTCCGACGGGAGGGGGGGCCAACATTACCCTGACGGCGATGGCAATCACTCTGCGGGCCTCACAACACATCATTGAGCAGGCCAAAGCAGGCCATTTGAACTGAGAACTAAGGGATGAATCGATAGTATGGCATCATGGCAATTCACCGACAATCAACTTGATTTTTCGATCACGCACAGCATCGCAGCCTCAAAAGACATTGTCTATCAGGTACTGGCCGATATGGAAGCCTATCCAGAATTTATCAATGACCTGATCTCTGTTAAACGTGAGGGGGATTTGTACAAATTCGTTGCCAGGGCAGCTATCTTGACGATACCGGCTGCCGTGACGGTGACCAAGACTCTCGGTCACTCTGTTGCCTTTGAGTTGGTCGACGGTCCGGTGGACGTGCTAACCGGCAGTTGGCTTATCGAAGATGATGACTGGCCAGGGCAGACCAGAGTGATCTTAACCATTCATGTTGAAACCTCCGACCGGGGCCAATGGTTGCTGCGGATGACCGGCAAATATATCCAGAATAAGACCGATAAATTGATCGCTGCTTTCAGTGAGCGCGTGGTTGAATTGCAGCGCACCGGCAGGGGGCCGGTTGTTCCGCCTGAAAGGGCCAAAGTCGGTGGGTTGGTGGCCTGGTTCAAAAGCTTGTGGACACATATTTTCGGTAAACAGGCTGCTCGAGCGCCAACGCAACAAGTTTCTTCTACAAAACCGGCCCCGACTCTCTTTCGGGATGAAGAGCGCATCCAAACCCTGGAGGCCCTGGCCGTTACAATGCTTCCAACTGATGATTTTGATGAGGGGGTTAAAGATAGGGGTTTTGTCAGCATGGTAGAAATGCGTGCTCGCTACGAAGCAGGGCGTGAGCAACTCTATGCAACCGCGCTCGATGCCGTTGACAAGATGGCTCAAACGATGTTTAGCAAATCAGGCTTTGTCGACTTGACAGCCTCGGAGCGCACAACGCTGCTGGATGCAGTTCGGCAGGATGAGGTCAACGGTAATATCTGGGGCCAGGTCAAGCCTTCATCCTTTTTTAGCGCTTTATGGGAAGATGTCGTCTTTCTTTATTGTACCCATCCTGATACCTGGGAATGCATTGGGTTTCCCGGGCCATCCTTTGACGCAGGTGGCTACCAAGATTTTGATCAACCGCAAGAGTTTGTAGGGCAGGTGAATTAATATGACAACTCCTCCCCGTATCTTGTTGTTAGACAATAGTCCCCGTCGCCTGGGAACTTACTGGTTTGGTAAGTGGTTTCGGCCATTGGGTTGCAAGGTGCATACCTACTTCTTCCAGCGCAAAACCTGGACAGTAAGGCTCGACAAATTCGATGCGGTGGTAATCGGGGGGTCGCCTGCTTCGGCTACTGAAGATGCACCCTGGGTTTTGAGCGAGCTGGATATCATCAAACAAGCTGGTCGGCGTGAGATGCCGGTGCTGGGAGTATGTTTTGGGGCGCAATTGCTGGCTCGAGCCTACTATGGCAAAAATGCAATCCGAAGAAGTTCGCAAGTAGAAATTGGCTGGCACTATGTGAGACAAACTGAGCAAGCTGATTTGCTATTTGAGCAAATAGCAGAGCGATTTATATCATTTCAGTTTCACACCGAGGAAGTATTGCCCCAACCAGAAATGCGGGTACTGGCCTCTTCCGCTGCCTCAGAAGTACAAGCGTTTCGAGTGGACCATAAACCGGTTTGGGGGGTTCAGTTTCACCTTGAAGTGACACCTCGAGCGGGGCGGGACTTTCTGCGTAAAACCCGCAAGTTTTATGAGACTTATGGTTTGCGCTATGAAGAGTTGATGGCAAAGGCACACCCTTCCGAGGCAGTGCCACAACTGTTTAGCAACTTCCTTAATGCCTTGCAAAGGACAGTCCAATGAGGTTTGGATTTATCCCCACTGAAGGGGGAGCCTACTACCAAGAATTCCTTGAGGAAGTTTTGTTGGGAGAAGAACTGGGTTTTGACTCGGTCTGGCTCGAAGAACATCACGGCGTCAAAAATCATTACTGGGCGTCGCCGTTAGTAGGCTTGGCCGGTATCGCTACTCGTACGGAGCGTATTGTCTTTGGTACAGACATCATCGTCTTGCCGTTTTACCATCCCGTACGGGTGGCAGAAGATGTGGCAATGCTGGATGTCATGTCACAAGGACGCTTTATTCTTGGGGCAGCCATCGGCTATAAACCGGATGAGTTTGCCCTATATCAGGTTCCCTTGGAGAAACGCGGTGCACGTTTTGAAGAGGCAATCCAACTGATTAAGCTGTTGTGGACCCAAGAAGAAGTCAATTTTACAGGCAAATATTATCAGGTGCAGGGCCTCAAAATCGAGCCTCGTCCTGACAGCGACCCCCACCCACCCCTGTGGCTGGGCGGGTGGGGTAAATTATCGCTGCGACGGGCAGCTACTTTGGGCGATGCCTGGATTCCGGGTCCAACAGCTAACCTGGAAAAACTCCTTGAGGCCCAAGCCATCTATCGTGAAAATTTACAGGCTGCGGGCATAGACCCCGCCCTCAAACCCACCCCGTTGACTCGAGAAGTCGTCGTTGCAGAAACGGACAAAAAGGCGCGAGAAATGGCAGAAGCGCATTTGCTCATCAACTATCGGGATGAATATGGCGGGGGAAAATGGAAGCACCCTTTGATTGGTGCAGAAGACAGCGCTCCGGTGGATCAATTCGACGCCATCAGCCGTGACCGCTTCCTGGTTGGCAGCCCGGAATCGATTATCAAGGAGTTGCAAAAATTTGTAGAAGCGTTTGGAGTTAATCATCTCATTTGCCGACTCTATTTCCCCGGTATTCCGCATGATTTTATTATGAATGAGTTGAGATTGCTGGCAAAAGAGGTCATACCGGCCTTCAAGTAATTGTTCAGGGAGAAAAAATGGTTGTGGATCAATGGCGCAATCCGGCCTTAGTCATCGTAGATATGCAAAACGACTTTGTGCGCGAAGGTGCACCGATGGAAGTGCCCGACGCCCGTAAAACAATTGAGCGACATCAACAACTGATTGCCTTTTGTCGCAAAAGGGGCATCCCAATTGTTTACACCCGTTTTTTAGCCGGACCGAATCGCACCCTGATGTGGGAATGGTCTCCCCAATTAGAGGCACCAATTCTGGCCTGCCAGCGGGGGCATCACCGGTACTATGCCGACATGGACCGTACCCTTCACTGTGTTGATGTGATTGATGAGATTTATCCTGAAGCGGGGGATTATGTTATTGACAAATATGGCTACGGTGCTTTCCACAGCACCAACCTTGAAGATACTTTGCGGTCGTTGGGGGTAGAGTCACTTATTATTACCGGCACCGTGACCCAAATTTGCGTGGAGGAAACGGGACGGGAGGCATTTCACCACGGCTATAAAACCACGCTTGTGTCTGATGCCGTCTCATCCTACATGCCCGACCTGCATGCCGCTACCCTGAAAAATTTTGCCCACAAATTTGGTTGGGTGATGACAACCGAGGAGGTGTTGACAGCCTTATCGGAACGGCTTATAGAGAAAGTAGCCCCGAAATGAAAATAAGCATTGTTACTGATGAAATTAGCGCCGACCCCGAAACGGCGATTGAATTGGGCACCGAGTGGGGCATAAAAGACTTTGAGCTGCGGGGCTTCTATGCCGACCGGGTTCCTAATCTATCGACCTATCAGACGGAACGATTAGGAGAAATTTTGGCTGCTTACGACGCTCGAATCGTTGCCATTTCGCCGGGATTGTTCAAAATTCCCTATCCCCAGGGACGGCGTGAACAAGCCTCACTGGCCTGGATGGATCAAGCAATGTTTCAAAAGTGGCAAAGCTGGCACGATGAAGTCAAATACCATCGGGATGAGTTATTGCCGGCTTCTATCGAATTTGCCCAGGCATTGGGAATTAACCTTATTCTGATATTTGGGTTTCACCGGGGGGGGCATCCAGCCGGTCCGGTTCCTGATGAAGTCAGAGAAATTTTGTATGACGCAGGAGAACAGGCGGCAGCAGCAGGGATGCAACTGGTTATCGAAGTTGAAGATGAGTTCTGGGCAGATACAGGGCACCGAACAGCCACAATGGTCGAGACCATTGGTCATCCAGCTTTGGGTGTCAATTGGGATCCGGGCAATGCTTTTATGGCTGGTGATACGCCTTACCCTGACGGTTATCAAGCCGTACGGCATTTGGTAAAGCATGTGCATTTCAAAGATGCCGAAATAGATGACCGGGGTAATCGGCGATACGCGGTGCATGGACAGATTGACTGGGCCGGTCAAATTAAAGCTCTGGTCAGCGATGGTTACAAAGGCCACATCTCTGTAGAGACACATCTGCGTCCCAAGGTGAAGGTGGCCCAGACGGAGCTGGATTTGCTGCGCCGCTTAATTGAGCAAGCCATGTAGTTTAGCTATAGGATTTTTGGAGATAGGTGTAAACAATTTGGGTTACAAACAATAAAATTCTGTTAATTATGTAATAAATAAGAAAGAGGGAAATGATGAATACTCTCAACCTAAACGGTATCATACCGGCTGTTATTGTGCCAATGCGCCAAGACTATTCGATTGATTTCGAAGCTTTCCGGCATTACCTGGAGTGGGCTGTTTCTCAAGGACCAGTGGGCTTGGCGGTAAATGTGGATACCGGTGAGGGACCCTATCTTACCCCAGACGAACGTGCAGAGGTAATCAAAATATCTCGCCAGGTGGCCGCCGGGCGATGTGCCATTGTAGCCGGTGTTGGAGGCCCAAGCACCATCAATGCGGTAGCCAATGCCAAAGCGGCCCAAGAGGCGGGCGCAGATGCCCTGCTAGTTTTCCCCACCCCGGCTTTTCTTAATGATCCTCTCGACCCATGCATTATGGTTGATTACCACCAAGCCATTGCCGATGCATCTGGTCTACCCTTGATTGTGTTCCAACTTGGACCTATTTTCGGGGGTGTCAATTATCCTCCACATGCCCTGGCCGAACTCCTGCAAATTCCTCAGATTGTAGGCTTAAAAGATGCCTCATTTGATGCCGAGCGTTTTGTTGCAACGCGCGATGTTATTCGACAGGCCGACCGCCCCATCACCTTGCTGACCGGCAATGACAATTTCCTGCTGGAAAGTTTTCTATTAGGCGCTCAAGGCGGTTTACTGGGCTATGGCGCGGTAGGCGTCGGCTTATTAGTAGAAATGCTCAATGCCGTGGCAAATAAAAACTTTGAGGCAGCCGCAGGAATGCAAGAGCGTGTGCAGGGCTTCTGTAATTATATTTATGGCCGGCCAATCGGTGATTATCGGGCCCGTTGCAAAGTTGCTCTGGTCCATATGGGGCTTCTCACCCCCGAGCAGACTTATGTTCGTCCGCCTTATCTTTCACTCTGGGAAGCCGAAAATGAGGTCGCTCGACAGGCCGTGGAGAAAGCGGGCCTACTGGCTGCGGTTCCCGCTATGTAATAATATGACCATCAAAGTGCAATAAATAATTGTGGAAAGGAGAGGATTTGTCAGCTAATTTAATGTGTAATACACTGGTTTCGGTAACTTGAATTACTTTACTAAGCAAAATTCGGGTACTTGTAGCTACGAACTAGGTTCTGTTGACATTTCCAAAACAATGTCATTCTGAGGAGCATAGCGACGAAGAATCCCTAAAACCAAGTCTAGCAAGACATGTTTTGAAGGACTCTCCGCTCCCGTTGGTCGCTCAGAGTGACATAAAATTGAAATGTCAACACGGCCTAGCTAGATAAGGGAAGTTAGATAGTAAAATTTTCATATTCAACTTAAATAGGAGGTTAACATGAGTAACACAAAATATGGGGTAGGGATTATTGGCGCCGGTTGGGTATCGGGTGAGTATGTCAAATGCTTCCGTGATCATCCCCTCACAGAAGTGATAGGGATGTACAACCGTACCCCCAAAAAGGCCACTGGCGTGATGGAAATGCACGGTGTCGATGGCACAGAGTACGAAACCGTTGACGATCTTTTTAATGATGATCGTATTAACATCATTGTTTCTTGCACGCACCCAGACGTACGGCGAGAACACTGTGTACGGGCCGCAGAAACAGGGCGGCATATTGTTATTGAAAAGCCGGTCGGGATGTCTCTTGATGACACTCGCCAGATACGTGACGCGGTGGCCAAAGCCGGGGTTAAGACGGTGACCAGCTTTGTTTTGCGCTGGAACCCTCAGGTTGAGACTGTCCTTAAGCTTATCCGCGATCAAGGAATACTGGGTGAATTGATCTATGGCGAGGCGGATTACTGGCACCCCTTGAAGGTAGAATATCCGGGCTATCCCTACTATGTACAAAAGAAATTTGGGGGTAGTGCCTTTGTGGCTTCCGGTGTTCACGCGGTAGATATGCTCCGTTTTCTGGGCGGTGAGATTGTTGAGGTGGCTGCTTTCTCTACGCCCGGGCCAAAAGCAGATATGAATTTTGACTATCCGCCGGTATCGGTATCTTCGGTGAAGTTTGAAAATGGGGCAGTAGGAAAGCTTTCATCCTTATTAGAAGGCAATACTCCTTACATTTTTAACTACCGCTTATTTGGTTCAGAGGGCGCCATCCAAAACAACCGCGTCTTTTCTTCCAAACACTATCCGGGCTCGCTTAATTACTGGAGTTTTCCAACCGTACCACCCGATAGCGGTGATGTTGAACACCATCCCTTCCCGCCGGAAATTGCTCATTTCATGGACTGCATCGAGAACGACGTGGAGTCGCACGCCTCGATCTATGATAGCTTCAAGACGATGGCGGTTACTTTTGCCATTGACGAGTCGGCAGCCAAGGGTGGTCAGCCGGTCAAAGTTGAACTTGAATAAATTGTTAGTAATTGGTTTGAAAGGGGGTGAAAATTTCCAAATCTCGGATCTCTTTATTAATTGTCATTTTAGTTACTATCTAAAAGAGGAGAATCTTAATGTCAGAAGAGAAAAAGATTTCGCGACGTGACTTACTTAAAACAATAAGCGTAGCCACTGGTGGCTTCATAGCGGGTAGTGCTTTGTCAAGCTGTAATTTTGGCGGCGGGGAGGCGGCGCCGACTGAAGCGGCCCCAGCCGCGGCTGCCCCTGAGGAAGGTGCTACCCCGGCAGAAGCCCAACAGGAACAGGCAGCCGCTCCGGCCGCCCAATCCACAGAGTCGATACGGGTTGTCGGCGTCTTTCCACTCAGCGGTTTCATTGCTGCTGATGGTGAGGAGATGCGCAATGGCGCAGTCATGGCCATTGACGAGATCAACGATGAGCTTGGTGGGCTGCTGGGCCGCAAGCTTGAGTACATCGAGCTTGACGACGTCAACTCCCAAACCGACGAAATCTCTACTGCCTTCAATCGGGCGGTAGACGTCGAGAATCCAGATGTTATCGTTTCGGGCTACCACCTGGCCACAGGCCCTGAGTTTGATATTGTAGCTAACGCTGGCAAGCTTTACTACAATGTTAACACTCAGAAAGCCTGGACCGATCTCTACCAAAGTGATCCCAACAAATATTGGGGCATCTTTCAATGTGACCCCAATGACGAATGGTATGGCGGTGGTTTTGCGCTCTGGCTAAATGGATTGGTCGAGCAGGGGACGATTGATGTTTCAGAACTGGGCATGACAGCCGGAATCCTGGCCGGAGACGATCCTTACGATGCATTTATTGCTCAGACATTTGAAGAGAAAGTCAAAGAACTGGGTTGGGAGGTCACCAGCAAAGAATCCTTCACGGTGGGTAATGTGTCCGATTGGGGCCCTTTACTGTCTGGGGTGCGCGACAACCCGCCAAGCATTCTTTTTACCACGGATTACAACCCGGCCGATAATGCAGCTATGGCTAAACAGTGGGTTGCTTCAGGTGGGTCACCCACCCTAATTTACCAACAGTATGGTCCCTCCGTGCCTGAGTATCTGGACCTGGCGGGTGATGCAGCCAATGGCATTATCTGGGCCACAGTATTGGGTCTCCTAAAAGATCAGATTGGCGAGGACTTCCGGGCCCGGTACCAAGCCAAATTTGGGCAACCCGCCGGTTGGGCCAATGCGGGTGGCGTGTATGATGAAGTTTGGGTTTGGGCCAAGGCAGTGGCTCTGGCCGGCGATCCCCACGACTATCAGAAGGTCGCCAAAATAACCGAGACATTGATTCATCGAGGCGTTACCGGAAGCATCTCCTTTATAAACCATGGAGGTGTGCAATACCCGGCCCAAACAAAAGACCCTTCGTTGGGGCAGCCGCACATCATTGTCCAGATCCAGAATGGTGAGCACGTTATCGTTTCACCGGAACCATATACCACGGGTGAATTCCAAAAGCCGCCCTGGTGGCCATAAGCAAAAGCTCTGTGGCTATCGATGAGTAGTCTGGTTTGATGGTGTATTGCTAAAAAAGGTCTCCCGGTTGCGGTCGGACAGGTGTGGTCGGGAGACCTTCTCCCAAAAAGAATTAGTATCTATCCATAAATTTCTGGAGTGCGGAATTTATTCTGCCAAAATTCGCAGGCTGGAGTCTGCATTCCTACCTACAGTGGATAGGTTCTCAAACGAAAGGAGGTTTATTACGATGTCTTTACCATGGCAAGATGCACCGGTACGCTTTCGTGAAGTAGAAGTAGAACGTAATGTTCCTAGCCGTATGCGGGATGATACGGTTTTGTATGCCGATATCTATCGCCCCAAAGGTGAAGGACCCTGGCCGGTGCTGTTGATGCGTCACCCATACGACAAAACTCAGGCCGAAAATCTGTCCTACGCTCAACCGACCTGGTATGCCCGTTATGGTTATATGGTAGTGGTCCAAGATTGTCGCGGACGCTGGAAATCTGAAGGTGAATGGTATCCTTTTAAGCATGAAGAGGCTGATAGTTACGATACAGTGACCTGGGCAGCAGAACTACCCGGCAGCAATGGTAAAGTTGGGATGTATGGCTTTTCTTATGCGGGGGCTACCCAGTTGTGGGCTGCCTTACATCAACCGCCAGGATTAACGGCCATTATGCCAGCCCTGACCGGTTCTGACTATTATGATGGTTGGACCTATCGAGGTGGGGCCTTGCACCACGCCTTTACCCAGTCGTGGTCTACCTTTTTGGCCCTGGATACGGCGCATCGGTGGCAAGATTATGAGTTAGAAGGAACTATCGCCGGGGCTTTGGGCAACGCCTGGGCCAACTACTATATCCCGCCACCATACTTTCCTTTTATCAGCCAAGAAGGGTTAGCGCCTTACTACTACGATTGGCTCAAACACGATACCTACGATGATTTCTGGAAACAATGGTCCATCCGCCGCCGGTATGAACAAATTATGCTACCGGCATTGCACATCAGTGGCTGGTACGACATTTTCCTTGAGGGGGTTATTGAAAACTTCGTGGGTCTGCAGAAGCAAGCCGGAACCGAACAAGCTCGGCAAAATCAAAAGCTGGTCATTGGCCCTTGGTTCCATATGCCCTGGTTTCAGCAGGTGGGTGCAGTAGACTTTGGCGATGATGCTCGCAACTGTATCGATGCGCTACAGGTACTCTGGCTAGACAAGCACCTCCGGGGCGAGAACAATCAGTTGGATGAGGAACCCCGGGTCACCCTATTCATTATGGGTGAGAACAAATGGCGCTTTGAAAATGAATGGCCCTTGAAACGGGCCGAGGCTGCCAAGTTCTTCCTACATTCAGGGGGACGAGCCAACTCGCTTAATGGCGATGGCCGGCTGGATCGGGAAACTCCAGACGACGAATTGTATGATATCTTTACTTATGATCCCAGCAATCCGGTCTTAAGCATTGGTGGTCATAGTTGTTGCATTGATACCCTGACTCCAATGGGTGCCTTTGACCAACGTCCCCAGGAATATCGCAACGAGGTGCTGGTCTATACCACCGAGACGCTAAGCGAAGATGTTGAAGTTATTGGAACCGTTGAAGCGACACTTTATGCTGCTTCCACCGCGGTTGATACCGATTTTACGGCCAAATTGGTAGACGTGTATCCCGATGGTCGTGCCATCAACATTGGTGAAGGAATCATTCGTGCCCGTTTCCGCGAGTCCTTGGAGCAGCCCACCCCAATTGAACCGGGGCAGATATACGAGTATAATATTGTGGTCGGCTCGACAGCTAACGTATTCAAAGCCGGTCACAGAATCAGGCTGGAGATTTCCAGTTCCAATTTCCCGACGTTTGATCGCAATTCCAATAGTGGCAAGCCCTTAGCCGAGGCTGGCCCTGCTGACTGGTTTGTGGCTACTCAAACTGTTTTCCACGACAGTCGATATCCATCCCAGATCGTATTGCCGATTGTTCCGCGTTAGAGCATCCGTGGTAAAATGATGATCTGGTAGATCACCAGGGAAATTGGTTCTTTAAACTCAGGTGATAATATTACATCTCGGCTCTAGCTCAAGAGCTTAGAGCCGGAGGGTGTGAAAATAAGGTATTCTATGGCCATTATCTTTGAATGTAATGATGTGACTAAAGCATATGGAGGTCTGCTGGCTGTCAAGAAAGTTACCTTCTCCGTAGAAGAGGGGGAAACTTTTGCCATTGTCGGGCCAAATGGAGCGGGCAAAACAACCCTGTTCGACACAATCTCCGGGGTATCGCCGGTGACAGAGGGGATCATTCGATTCGATGGTCAGGAGATTCAGCGACTATCCCCAGACAGAATTTGCCGGTTGGGAATTACCCGCACTTTTCAGACCACTGTGGCCTTTAATACACAGACTGTTCTGACCAATGCTTTAGTTGGTAGTGTCCTTGGCCGCCCAGGCGAAAGCGGCAATCCGACGCTGGGTTTTGACCCTCACGCCATTGAGGCGGCTCTGGATGCACTAGAATTTTGTGACCTCATTGATAAGCAGGAGTGGTATGCCTCTGATCTTTCTGGTTTTGAACGCAAGCGCCTTATGCTGGCTACTGCTCTGGCTGCTCGGCCAACCCTATTATTATTGGATGAGCCGGTTGGCGGTCTCAATCGCACGGAGCGAGAAGAGATGGCAGAATTTGTGCGGAAGGTTAACCGCTCTGGTGTGACCGTGTTGATGATTGAGCATGTTATGAAAGCGGTTCAGGCGCTGGCTGATCGGATGTTGGTTTTACATCATGGGGAGAAAATTGTGGAAGGGCCTCCCGCCGATGTATTGCGGGATGAACGGGTGGTTGAAGTCTATTTGGGTGGTCAGGGGCGTCAGCAGGCTGCCAATAACGGCGGAGGTGATCATAATGCTGAAAGTAACTGATCTGCATGCGGGATATGGGGATTCCGAAGTCCTACATTCGCTTTCCTTACATGTGGATGAGGGAGAAGCAGTGATCGTCCTTGGCCCTAATGGTCATGGCAAAACGACTTTGCTCCGAGCTATCTCCGGCTTGCTTCGGCCAACCGCCGGCAATGTCGAATTGAACGGCACATCGCTTTCCCATTTGCGAGCAGAGGAAATTGTCGCTGCAGGTGTGATCCATATTCCCCAGGGTGATTTGGTTTTTCCCGAAATGACCGTTATGGAAAATCTCCTTATGGGGGCCTATCGTATTGAGGCCTGGCGGGAACGAAAGCAGAAATTCGAGCAAGTTTTTCATTTGTTCCCCATCCTGGCGGAACGAAAAAATCAGTTGGCTCGCAGTTTATCTGGTGGTGAGCGGCGGATGTTAGCCTTGGGTCGAGGGTTGATGGGCAAAGCCCAGATACTAATGATAGATGAACCTTCTCTCGGCCTGGCCCCACTGATTATTGAACAATTGTACGAAACGATCAAAGAAATTAACCAAAGCGGACTATCTATTCTCTTGGTAGACGAGAATGCTGACCACATTACCGTGGCGGATCGAGTCTACCTCCTGGAATCAGGTGTATTAGTTCGAGAGGGATCGGCTGAAGAGATGCTTCGAGATGAAGCCTTATTAGCCACCTACCTAGGTTGATAAGGAGGAAAATTTATGGAGAAATTGGCTGAAGCTATCTATGGAGGCTTGCTCAGTGGTTCAGTTTTGGGCCTTATGGCTCTGGGACTGACCTTGATCTGGGGTTCCTTACGAATGCTTAACCTGGCCCACGGTTCCTTGTATCTGGTGGGCGGGTACGTGGCCTGGACATTGATCAACTGGTACGATCTACCGATATGGCCAGCCTTTGTTGTGGGCGTGGTGGCGGCTGCTCTGGTGGGACTTGTCCTTCAGATAACCTTGATTAATCCCATTCTCGGTAAACCGGGCTGGGACAATGCCTCGTTGATTGCCACCGTAGGCGCCTCGATTGCCTTGGAGAGTATTGTCCTCCTGATTTTTGGGGCGCGGGTGAAACAAATGCCCGTTGCACTAGAAGGGCAATTCACCCTTGGCACCATATCAAAAGCTAATCAAGGCTTATTGATTATCGTCGCAGCCCTGCTGTCTCTATTTTTATTGAGCGCCTTCTTGCGCCGCTCACGGCATGGAATGGCCATCCGTGCCGTGTCCCAACAGACAGATGCGGCTCTACTTATGGGTATTCCCACCCGCCAAATCTTTCTAATTGTCATGGTTGTCAGCGCAGCTTTAGCCGGTCTGGCCGGCGTCCTGCTCTCATCCATTTTCTATTTGACTCCAACAGCTGGCTTCAATCCAATGATTAAAGCGCTGGTCGTAACCATTTTTGGCGGTCTGGGCAGCATTAAAGGTACCATCTGGGCGGCCTACATCATCGGTTTGCTCGAAGCTTTCCTGATTGTGTATATGGGGTCCAGTTGGGCCTTACCCGGCCTGTTTCTATTTATGATCGTTATGCTGGTTATTCGTCCAAACGGTCTATTTGGCTTAGGGGAGATGCAACGATTATGACACAAGAAGTAGGAACGTTACCCTTAGAATTAGGGCTGGAAGAAAAAATCCAAAATAGATTACACTCGGCTGCTGGTCCCTGGGCCAAACCCAACCCGCTATATCTTGGTATCACCTTGGTGGTTGCTCTGATTTTACCCTGGCTGATCTCACAGATGAATGGCGGCAGGTTTTTCCTTCATCTTATCATTCTTTTCTTTGGTTGGGGTATGTTGGTGCAGTGTTGGAACTTGATCATGGGTGTTTCTGGCATCTATTCGTTTGGCCAGGTGGCTTTATTCGCCGTGGGGGGCTGGACGACTGCCGTTTTGGCGACGCATTATGGGTGGAACCCATGGGTTAGCATCTGGTTAGCCCCAATTACGACGGTCATTGCGTCTTTGATCATTGGATTGCCGACCCTCCGGCTGCGTGGCATCTATGTGGTACTGCTGACCTTGGCCTTTCATGAGCTGCTACGAAACTTTACCACCACCGGACCAAAGATTATCAGTGGCGGTGGTTACGGCCTGAAAACAGTGCCAAAATTGGGTTTCGAGACCTGGTTTGGCGGTGGTTACGATAAGATTTTGTACTACTATGTCGGCTTGGTCTTTTTTGTTATTACGACTTACGCCATCTGGCGAGTTCTCCACTCACCCATTGGGATGGCCTTTCGTGCCTTGCGCGACTCGGAAACGTATGCCATTAGCCGGGGAGTAGACCCTTTTCGGTTTAAGCTATTTTTGTTTGGTTTTAGCGCATTTTTCACTGGTCTGGCTGGTGGTTTCTTGACCCACTATCAGGGGGCAATCTCGCCTTCCCTGTTCAATTTTGGTATCTTGATAAATCTGCTGGCAATGATTGTTCTTGGCGGGTGGGGGGCTTTCTGGGGCCCCATCGTTGGCACCGGCATCCTTACGATTCTGCCCGAGGTGCTACGAGCCGCCGAAAATTACCGTAATCTCAGCCTTGGAATAGCTCTGGCCCTCATTGCCGTGTTAGCGCCACAGGGGTTAGGCCCTCTAATAAGCGACTGGGTCAAAAAGGCTTTTAGGTTCTTCAGAAAAAGCCAGCAACAAGAAGCCCCTTAGTCTAGTTAACCAGCGTAATACCCTCAACAATAAAAAGGGGGATAGTCGTGCAGCGTTTAGAAGGCAAAGTCGCCTTAATTACCGGGGCCGCTCGAGGGATTGGGCAGGGCATTGCCCTCTGCCTGGCTGAAGAAGGCGCTGATATCGTGGTCAATGACCTGCCCCCATCTGCCGGAACAGCTATTGAAGATGCTACCGGCACAGCGGAAGCTGTCGAGGCCTTGGGACGCCAGGCGTTGGTTCATTACACCGATGTTTCCGACCAGGAGCAGGTAATTAAGATGTTTGAAACTGGCGTAGCTCATTTTGGTCATATTGATATCGCTGTAGCCAACGCGGCGCTGACCATTCGTGAACCGGTCTTAGAGGCGCAGTGGGAAAACGTCTTACGGACCCTTGAAGTCACACAATTCGGTGTCTACTATACCTGCCAAACAGCGGCCCGGCAAATGGTAGCTCAAGCAGCTCAGGATCGTCCGGGCGGCAAGATCATAATTATCAGTTCTGTTCTGGCCAACGTACCCAGAGTCACCAGCTCTCCTTACAATATGGCCAAAGCAGCAATTACCCAGCTAGGCCGAACCATGGCCGCTGAATTGGCCGAATATCATATTAACGTTAACCTTATTTATCCTGGCTGGATTGATACGCCAGGCGAACATATACTCCAGACAGAAGAAGAGCTACGGACTGCCGCCAAACTAATCCCCTGGGGACGGATGGGCATTCCCCGGGATATTGGCCGTGCCGCCGTTTACCTGGCCAGTGATGATGCCGACTATGTTACCGGCAGCATTTTGCAGGTCGATGGGGGATTAACTCTGGGGATGAGAGAGCCAGACTCAGAAGAGGAAAGATAACTATGCACCGAGAACAGCGACAACGCACCCAAGATTTACTCAAAACAAAAGGTGTTGAGCAAGCGCTTTTTGCCAGTTTTAATAGCGTTAAATGGTTAACCGGCTTTACACCCACGCTCCAAACCGGCCCTAACTTTTTTTCCGGTGGGCCGCCATTGGTTTGGTACGAAGATGGTCACTTTACCCTGATAGTTGTCGATGGCTTTACTGCCGCAGCAGAAGCATTTGACCAGGAACCAGATGGGACACTGGTCACATACTTGGGATATACCATTGAGCAGCCTATTGCCGGGGCCGACCATCTAACCACGGCCTTGCGCCAAGTGCTAGGCCAATCAAAGAGCAATGGTGTCATGGGCTTGGAAGAGCGAGATGTACCCTTCCTTTTGTGGAATGTGCTGCAAGTTGTGTTCGAAGGTGAAATCGCTTTTGAACCGATTGACGGCGAGCTTGAACCGCTGCGGATGGTCAAGTCCGAAGAAGAAATCGCCAAGCTGCGAGAGAATTTTGCTTTGACGGACCTGGGCCACGCCGTTGCTCGCCAGGCCGTCGCTGTAGGCAAACGTGAAATAGACATCTGGACAGCTATGCACAGTGCCATTCAGGAAAAAGCAGGCAGTCGGGTGCCCTTTGGTAACGATTGCGTTGTAGGCCATCGCGAAGGTAACAACATAGGCGGCTGGCCTCTGGATCATGAAATCAGGCCCAACGACTCTTTGATCGTTGATCTCAGCACCATTCTCTATGGCTACTGGAGCGATAGCTGCGCCACCTATTATCCCAACGAACCCACTCCACAGCAGGTCGCCATGCACAAAACAGCAGCCGAGGCCCTGGACTTTGGCATCTCGTTAATCAAACCCGGCGCTGTCGCCAAAGAGATTGATCAGAAGGTACGCCAGTTCATTGCCGACGCCGGTTATCCGGTTTATCCGCACCATACCGGCCACGGCGTTGGTGTGTCCGGCCACGAAGGACCTCGGATTGTGCCTTATAATGATGAGGTTATAGAAGAAGGTATGGTCATTCTGTTAGAGCCAGGTATCTACCTGCCCGGCGAAACCGGCGTTCGCCTGGAAGATGCGATGCTGGTCACATCGAATGGCGTTGAGATGCTGACCGGACACGACAAAAGTTTGCCCTGAGTATTAAGAGGGTACTATGATTATCGACTCGCACACCCACGTTGATGAAGTAGAGGCCTGGGGCTGGTTTGATCCGCCTGAGGTTCTTCTGCCTTTACTCGATGAAGCAGGCATTGACCAGGCGATAATTATGACTTATCGTGATGCTACCGGCCCAGATGACCCGGCTACTGCTTACATCCTTGATGCCATTGCTCGTTACCCGGACAGACTCATCGGTTATGTGCGTCTTAATGCTGAAGCCCCCAACGCTCTGGATGCACTTGATCGAGCGCTGGGGCAAGATGGTTTGAAGGGGCTAAAATTGCATACCGTCAGCTACGTTGGCTTTCCCTACGGCGAAAGTACGCTGCGGCTGATGCGTCGAAGCGCCAAATATAACGCTCCGGTTTTGTTTCACAGCGGCGACGAACCCCTGGCACTCCCCCAAGAACTGGCAGAAGCCGCTTGCTTATGCCCGGAAACCACTGTGATTTTTGGGCATATGGGTGGTTTCTACCACTGTGAGGCCGCTATTCAGGCTGCCCAAGACCTACCCAACATTCTACTCGATACCTCGGCTATGCCTTACCCAGAAATGATTCGGCGGGCTGTCGAGACCATCGGCGCCGAGCGGGTACTATTTGGCAGCGACGGCCCTGGCTGCGTGCCTGCTTTGGAAATCCAAAAAGTTCATCTGGCCGGGTTGTCACCTGAAGATGAAGCCCTGGTGTTGGGAGGTAATATCAAGCGGATTTTGGATGGGGTGCGCCATGATATTTGATTTTCGAGTTTTTCTGGGGCGCAGTTTTGATGGAATACAGCATTCCGTCACCGATCTCCTAAAAACAATGGATGCCCTCAATGTAAATATGGCTCTGGCCTGTCCCCTCAAACCATTGTCTTATAATTTGGAATCGGCAAATGCTGATCTGGTCGCTTCAATCAAGCACCATTCTGACCGCTTGTTAGGGGCAGCGCGGGTGGACCCCTGGCAGCCCAACGCCGCAGATACACTGCGCCGGGGCTTGGAAATGCGCGGTCTGCGGGCACTCTATTTGAACCCCTGGGAGGAAAGTTTCCGGGCCGATATGCCCCTTCTCGACCCACTGCTCGAAATCGCCGAATCTCAAAACGTGCCGGTATTGATTGCCTCTGGGTATCCTTGGTTGTCGGAAGCTTTGCAAGTACGCGACCTGGCGCAGCGTTGGCCGCAAGTGCCGGTAGTGATGACCAACGGTGGACAGTTTAACATCAGTGGTCTGGGCCAGGCCGATGCCACCTTGGCCTTGGGCCAGACCGCCAACCTCTATATTGATACTGCCGGAGTCTACCGCCAGGACTTCATTGAGGAGACTGTTGAAGCATTTGGGGCCGAACGAGTTTTGTTTGGTAGCGGGTCGCCCTATTTTGACCAACGTTACGAAATCAAACGAATCTTACAGGCCAACGTGAACGAGGCCGCCCGCGAAGCTATGCAACTGGGTAATGCCCGGAGTCTGCTTGGGCTAACTGATTGATAATAAAAAGAGGCTAAATAATGTTAATCATTGATTCTCATCTTGACTTGGCCTGGAACGCTTTGCAATGGAACCGAAACCTGCTCCATTCTGCCTACACCATCCGAACTCAGGAAAATTTGATGCAGGGGAAGGCCCACGCTCAAGGGACAGTTGCCTTGCCAGAATTGCGCCGGGGACGGTTTGCTCTTTGTTTTGCCACCCTGCTGGCTCGTTCTACTGGCCAGCCTGCCCCCCATATAGATTATTCCTCGCCGACCCAAGCCTATGGTATTGTTCAGGGACAGTTGGCTTACTATCGTGCTTTGGAGCGAGAAGGTCATATCCGTGTTATCAGCAATCTGACTGAGTTGAACAACCACATAGCTGAGTGGGAGGCTTGGGATGCAGCTAATAAAGCGGACACAGACAACACACCGCCCCTTAGTTTTGTCATCAGTATGGAAAGCGCCGATCCCATTCTCCGACCAGATCAACTGTCAGAGTGGTGGAATGCTCGGCTACGGATTATTGGACCGGCCCACTATGGTCCGGGACGCTATGCCGGTGGCACCAGTACCGAAATGGGTTTGACCAAATTGGGGGTGGCCTTGCTGGCTGAAATGGAGCGGTTGGGCATCCTGCTGGATATGACCCATCTGTCGGATCAGGCTTTTTGGCAGGCCCTGGAGCAATACAACGGGCCGATACTGGCTAGCCACAACAATTGCCGCAGCCTGGTGCCTCACCAACGCCAATTTAGCGATGAGCAACTGCAGGCCATCTTTGAGCGGGATGGCGTAATCGGCGCGGCCTTTGATACATGGATGTTGCAGCCGGGCTGGATTATTGGCGAAAGCACCAATGAAGGAGTCACGTTAGACAATGTGATTGACCACATTGATCACATCTGCCAATTGGCCGGTAACAGTCGCCATGCTGCTATTGGCACCGACCTGGATGGCGGCTTTGGCCGAGAGCAGTCACCCCACGATCTGGACACCATCGCCGACTTACAGAAGCTAACCGGCTTATTGGCAGACCGGGGTTATAAAGATGATGATATTACCGCCATCATGTACGGCAACTGGCTGCGCCTGTTACGCCGGAGCTGGGGTGGTTCGTAAGAATAGCTGAGGCCGTTTTCCACTATGATTATCGACGTACACAGCCATACACCACAATATAAAGACCCTGTACCACCAGAACAAGTTGTAATTAACTCCGTCTGGCGACCTGACCGACCTGTCAGGGCCACCTTCAGTTGGGATGACTATTTACAGGCGCAGCAACCAGCAGATAAATCTATTGTGTTTGGTATCGCCTGGCATCCCGGCCAGATGGCAGATAATCTGAGTGGTCAGGGGGCCGGTGACACTGATTGGTATCAGGGCAATGTAAACGATGCCACGGCCACCTTTGTAAATGCCCATCCGGATCGCCTGATTGGTTTTATGTCGCTGCACCCATATGACGCCGGTTATCTGGATGAGTTTGAACGCTGCCGCAACGATTTAGGGTTGCGAGGCGTCAAGCTGGGAGCCAACTATCAAAACTTCGAGCCACTGGATCCGAGGGCACTGGCTATCTATGAGCGAGCACAACACTATGGCCTGCCCATCCTCTTCCATCAGGGTACATCGCCGGTGCGAGAAGCGCCTATTCGCCTGGCTCACCCGTTGCTGATGGATGAGATTGCCATTCGATACCCCGATCTGAAGATTATTATGGCCCATATGGGCCACCCCTGGCAGGTCGAAACCTGTGTGGTGATCCGCAAACATCCCAATGTATATACCGATTTGTGCGGCAATTTCTATCGCCCCTTTTCTTTTTGGGAGCAGTTGGTCAAGGCCAGCGAGTGGAATGTCCTTGATAAAATACTCTTTGGCACTGACTTTCCGATCACCACGGCGCAGGAGACAATTGACGCGCTGCGCAACGTTAATCAGGTAGTCGAGGGTACCAATCTGCCTCGCGTGCCCGAAGATGCGATTGAGGCAATCATTCACCGGGATGCTCTGATCTTACTTGGTTTGAACTAAAAACCACAGAATTTATGGAAAGGATTACTATGGAATGGCAAACTGATGAACAATTGATGACCCTGATCCAAGAGGAGTTATTTACAGCGGTCATCGGGGATATTCTTGATGCACATGGATATCGCCACCAATTTCTTCCACCCGAAATTCAAGCCCTTCACCCGGATATGTTCCTGGTTGGACGAGCTATGCCCGTACTCGAGGCAGACGTTTTTGATGAGAAGGACCCTTACGGTTTGATGTTTGCCGCTCTGGATGATCTGAAACTGGGTGAGGTTTACCTGGCTGCGGGCGGAACAGCCCCCTATGCTATGTGGGGCGAACTCATGTCTACCGCGGCCCGGGCCAGAGGTGCAACCGGTGCTGTGCTAAATGGGCCTGTGCGAGATACAAAAGGCATCCTGGCGATGAACTATCCTGTTTTCTGTAGTGGAAGATATGCTCAAGACCAAAAAGGGCGGGGTCGGATTATTGATTATCGAGTTGAGATTGAAGTTGGCAACGTGCGAATTCAACCCGGCGATATGGTTATTGGCGATATCGATGGGGTGGTTGTTGTTCCGCGTCGGGCAGAGGCCGAAGTCTTTAGCGAGGCCCTGGAGAAAGCCCGTACTGAGAAAACAATCAAAATCGAACTGGAGCAAGGGATGCTTACCAGTGAGGCTTTCAAAAAATACGGAATTTTGTAAATAAAAAGGAGTGGTCACGAGCGTAAGCACGCCGGTGGAGGAATGAAAATCATTAAATTTCACTTCGCAAAAAATATGGGATTGTGTGAGCAAAAAGGAGATAAGAATGCGTAAACAAGTTACTGCCAAAAAGGGAGCGCCCCCTAAAGGCATCTATTCCGCTGCCATCATGGCCAGTGGACCTATGGTCTTTGTGTCCGGCCAGGGGCCGGTCGATCAGGCCGGGGAATTTCAGTTTGGTAGCTTTGAAGAGCAGGCCAAGTTGACCTTCGACAACGTTACCACCTTGTTGCAAGCAGCCGGTACTTCGTGGGAGCATGTGGTCAAGGTCGGCGTTTTTTTGGCCGATTTAGGCAACTTTGCCGAGATGAATGATATTTACAAAAAATATCTTACGGAACCCTACCCAGCCCGAACCACGGTTCAGGCGGTTTTACCCCCCCAGATGGCAATAGAAGTTGATTGCATCGCGGTCATCCCAGAGGAGTAGTGAATTATGGATATTAACCAATTGGAAACGCCGGTCGCCATTGTCGACCTGGATAGGCTGGAAGCAAATATCAATAAACTACAACGCTATCTGGATGAACATGGCATTATCAACCGGCCCCATATTAAAACCCATAAGATTCCAGAGATTGCCCATATGCAGGTCAATGCGGGCGCGGTTGGGATTACTTGTCAGAAAATCGGCGAGGCTGAAGTGATGGCCCAGGCCGGTATCCGAGACATTTTTCTCCCCTACAACATCATCGGCGAGGCCAAATTGGAGCGATTGATGCGCCTGGCCCGCCGGGTGACCCTCAGTGTTACCGCCGACTCGGAATTCACCGTACGGGGCCTTTCAGGTGCGGCAGAGCGAGCCGAGTTAGAGTTGCCGGTGCTGGTCGAGTTTGATGCCGGATTGGGGCGCTGCGGGGTGCAGTCGCCTCAGGAAGCGGCGGATTTGGCCCGGACCATCGTCCGGTCGCCTTGCTTGCGATTTGGAGGCCTGATGACCTATCCCAGCAACGATAATGCCGACTTGTTCGTGGGTGAAACCAAAAACCTGCTAAAAGGTGACGGTATTTCGGTGGACCTGGTCAGTGGTGGCAGCACCCCCTCCATGTGGGAAGCCCACGCTCACCCAGAAATAACCGAACATCGAGCCGGGATGTACGTTTACGGGGACCGCTACACGCTAAAATCCGGGGCAATGGCCTTGGAAGATTGCGCTCTAAAGGTGATTACGACTGTTGTCAGCCGGCCCACAGCCGACCGTGGGATTCTGGATGGCGGCAGTAAGACCTTTTCTTCGGACCTTTTAGGGTTGGAGGGGCATGGCCTCATTTTAGAGTATCCCGAGGCCCGCATTTACGGTCAGTCAGAAGAGCACGGCCATACCGATTTCTCCAAGTGTGAACATAAGCCCGAGATTGGCGAGCGGGTGACAGTTATTCCTAATCACTGTTGTGTGGTTACTAATTTATTCAATCAGATTGTGGGTATTCGTGGAAATCAGGTAGAGGTGATCTGGCCGGTTGGAGCCCGTGGAGCGCTACAATAACCAAGGAGATAAATAGATGCGGCTAAAAGGAAAAGTAGCCATTATAACCGGCAGTGGTTCTGGGATTGGCCGGGCCACTGCCGAGTTATTTGCTCAAGAAGGCGCGCGGCTGGTCATTGCCGACCTGATCGGTGAACGGGCTGAAGAAACAGTGCAGCGTATAATCGCCGCCGGGGGTGAGGCTATAGCCATTGAGATGGACGTGTCGAAGATAGAGACCGTTGAGGCTATGGTGGCTCAGACGTTGGAAACTTATGGCCAGGTTGATATTTTGATGAACAACGCCGCCCGGTCCAGCACTGACGATATTATGGATTTTGACGAAGCCACCTGGGATTTGGACCTGGGTGTGGTATTGAAAGGCGTTTTCCTATGTACGCAGGCAGTTCTCCCAACGATGGTCAAGCAAAAGAGCGGGGCCATCGTCAATATTGCCTCGGTCAATGGTCTGACCGCCTTGGGCGATCTGGCTTACAGCGCCGGTAAAGCTGGAGTCATTAACCTGACCAAAAATGTGGCCGTTAATTACGGTCAACACAATATCCGGTGCAATGCCATCTGCCCTGGCTCGATACGAACACCCATCTGGGAACCGCAGCTTGAAATCGATCCGCATATCTTTGAGCGATTGGTCAAATGGTATCCACTAGGGCGAATCGGTGAGCCGGAAGATATCGCCAAGGCGGCGCTGTTTCTGGCGTCCGATGATGCCTCCTGGATTACAGGCGAAACCCTTACGGTTGATGGTGGCCTGATGGCCGGCAGCTACCGCATGTCACAAGAGCTTGAAGCCAAATCACAAGAGCAAGCCGGTTAGAAAAATCAGCCCGGATACCAGATAATGCGTGGCTCGCCCTCGGCCCGTTGGTAATCAAAGGCTTCATCGATGAGACGCTTGAGATTGTATTGAGGCCGCCAGTTGAGTAGAAATTTAGCCTTAGCGTTATCAAGCCAAGTGGAGTGAAATTCACTCTCAATCTCGACAGTGTTGTAGCCTCGTGTTTCTGCCAGGTAGTTGCCCACCTGGTGGTAATCGACAGGTTCGTCCATGCAGATGTTGAAAGTCTGCTGCCGGGCTTTGGGGTTGTCAATAGCCTTCAAAATTGCCTCGACCAGATCGTTGACGTGGACGTAGTTGCGTCGCATCGGTTCTCCATTGGCGTTGAGCATAACCGGCACCGTTTTGGTGCGGATGTATTCATCGGCCTGCTCCGGGCCAACCAGGTCTCGCCAGCGTGGCCCGCCAAAGACATCCTCCCCAAATGAGAGTTGGGCCTTGAAATCATCCTTTTCCATAATCCACGGAGCACGCAGGCAGCAGCCGTTGAGGTCGTACTGAATATAATACTGTTCGAGCATGACCTCTTCCAAAACCTTGGAAAGAGCATAACAACCGGGGTAGGCGGAATGTGGCTGCTGTTCGGTTACAGGGACGGGATGGGGAAAGAAAAAATGCCCTACCCCGGCATCCCCACCAACCAGTAGAAACTGCTGAAAGGTACTGCTGGTACGGCAGGCTTCAAGCAGCCAGAACAGCCCCTTGATGGCTATATCTATAATGGTTTCCGGCGTCTCTTTGCTGGTTGCCAGGTGCAGCACATGAGTGACATCTTGCATAGCTTGATCGACGACGTTACGTTGGTCGATAGAGCCTTTGATGACTTCCAAACGTTCGCTTGGATCAAGAGTTCGATTATGGCACAGCGCCCGAATGATGACTGACTCAAAACCTGGTTCATTCAGGACGCGATTGATAAACGCCTGACCAACCTTGCCGGTAGCCCCGGTCACTAAAATACGCTTTTCCTCGTTCATGTTTATCCCTCCAAAATATGATATTTATTAAACTCTTTATTTCGAGTTAAACGTTAACATTTTACCGCAGAGGTTTCGTCGCAAGCAAACTATCTGTCGTCACCGGGGGCTTTTTTACTCCACCGCCGCCACCGGAACAATACACCCCCTCAATTCTTTGGATCAACCCTACGGTTGATGACACTCCACCCCTTTTTCTCCTATACTTCACGAAAACATAATTCTTTTATCAGACGGTTATAGTAGAGGCTAAACACGCACCAATTTTTGGGCTATTTACAGGAGATTAAGATGAATTCCATCAACAAACCCATTTTCTTATCAAAGAGTATCTTTCTGTTAGTATATGCTGCGGCTTCGATGCTGTTGCCCTTTCTGGCCTTGTATTATGAACAGCGCGGGCTTTCGGGTACGCAAATGGGCCTGCTGGCAGCCATTCCGCCGGTGATGACCATGCTAGGTGCATCGGCCTGGAGTGGGCTGGCCGATGCCACCCAACGTCATAAGCTGATTTTCTTGGTGGTCATCATTGGGGCCATTGCATCGGTCATCACAATCCCTCTGGCTCACAGCTTTGCGAGTTTAAGCCTGGCGATTGCCCTGCAAAGCTTTTTCTTTATGCCGCTTATCCCGTTGTTGGATAACAGCGCTCTTGAAGTATTGAACAACCAATCCGAACGGTATGGCCAAATCCGCTTGTGGGGTTCGATTGGTTGGGGCGTTGGTGCGCCGCTCATAGGACTGCTGATAGAGCGATTTGGCTTGAATTGGAGTTTTTATGGCCACGCAGCTTTGCTGCTGGTTGGCTTGCTCATCGCCGTGCGTTTACCTGTTGCCCAACAGAGCAGCAATGGGGGTTTTGTCATAGGCCTAAAAACCCTACTGCGAGACCTGCGCTGGCCTTTTTTTCTGATGATTATTTTTGTAGCCGGTTTTGGCGATGCGATTGCCCGCAATTACTCGTTTCTATATTACAAGGAATTGGGGGCCAGTAGCACCTTGATGGGGCTATCTGTTACAGTTGGCATTGTCAGCGAGCTGGTGGTGCTAATCCTTTCAAGTCTGCTGCTTAAGCAGTTTGGGGCTCAAAAATTGCTCATCCTGGGGGCCTCAACCCAAGCCATACGGCTGCTGGGCTGGTCGCTCATCAGCGACCCTTACCTGGCTCTATCTCTGCAACTGCTAAATGGCCTGGCTTTTGGCGCTCTATGGATGGCTGGCGTGGCTTATGCCAAAGAAATTGCCCCACCGGGCATGAGTGCCGTGGCTCAGGGATTATTGAGTGGTGTTTACTTCGGCCTCTCCTCAATAGCCGGTGCGTTATTAGGCGGGTTGTGGTATGAACAATTTGGTGCCTGGGGGATGTATCGCTGGGGCGCGGTGTTCATGTTTATCGGGCTGTTCATCTTCATACTGGCCAGCAACATACGGATTAAGGTTGCTACTACCAGACAGCCCGTGAAATCATAATTCTTTATCAAACGAGTCGTCACGAGCGTTTGCACGCCACCAAAGGAATGAAAAACTATAGTTTTTCACTCCGCAACGACTCTACGAACTTTATTTATATTAGGAGAACTAAATCATGACGAACAAATTTGATCGCGTATTGGAAAAAACAATAGACAATCTACATCTTGATAATATTGTATTCATTAGGTCGAAGGAGCACACTCAGCAGCAGCTCTTTCAGGAAATGGTGGGCCGGGCTTATACTAACTGGGCTCCCCACAATTGGGAGTGGGTTGACTTCTCGTTCGATGAATATTTCCTGACTCATAAGGCGGCTCCTCTTTTGGCCCGCTACCTTGAAGATAGCGTGTCACCCGATCCGACTGAACTGGCTATCACCTGGTCTGAGCAGTTCAAATGGTTTGACGAAGGGATGAGACAAAGGCACCTTACCTTATTGGTCCCGGCGGCTTCTCAATTCCTGCGCTACCTGGAGGTGGAGCTACGTGCCCATCCAAAATTTCAGTCTAACTTTGATAACCGCTCTCATCAGGCCAGCAACGAAGTGACCGCACACACTGTCTAAGGCCTAAAAGCCTCTGCGATCAGTTTGGCAAACCAGAGCGAACATTCAGGGTTCTAAGGCTCATTACAATATTTGCTTGAGCCGGTCAGTAACGATTTCGGCTTCACCTGGCTCCAAAGTATCAGGGGTCAGGTGGATGCCGTACGGGCCCGCCAAAGAGACCGCAATACGTGGATCACCGTCCCAGAGTTGCTGCTGGACTTCGGCGGCGTTTAGGCCGGTCACGGTCGGATCGAATTCGAGCAAAGCCCACGGTAAGGGCCGACCCGCCTCGTTGGGATAGTCACGCCGGGCGGTGACACCGGGCCAATCGCTGAAAGTATCAACCCAAAATTGCACAATAACTTCAAAATTTGACATTCGGGCGGTGTGATCCTGCTGCAAATACCACTCCACCGCTGCCAACAAGCCGATCATCTCCTCCTTACCCACTTTCATAGCCCGGCCCAAACGCTGGTGGGGTGTCCCATTTTCCGAGCAAGCTTCAATCAGGTCGGCTCGACCCACCATCAAGCCACTGGCCTGGGGACCACGCAAGTCTTTACCGCCGCTGAAGATAGCCAGGTCAGCGCCCAAATCGCGGGTGAAATGCCACAGGTTTTCCGGTGGGGGCAATTGGGCTGCCGCATCAACAATTACCGGCAGGCTGTGAGCGTGGGCGATTTCAATGGTCTCTGGTAGTGAGAGCACGCCAAAACTAAGATGTTCACCGGCAATATACAAAACGGCGGCGGTACGTTCGGTGATAGCCGCTTCAAATTCCCAGGAAAATGTCTGGATGGCATTGCCAACCTCGACCAGTTTGGCCCCGGCCAGACGCACCGCCGGGTCGTAGGGAATGCGGTGGGCGCAGTGAATGATGATCTCATCTTTGAGTCCGGCCAGGCTGGGCAAGCAAGCAATTGCTTTGAGATCGGCCCCAGTCATGCATGCCAGACTGGCTAAAAAAAGTCCGGCGGCTGCGCCGGTACAGACGTAGGCTGCTTCATTGTGAGTCAATTCGGCCAGGCGATGTCCAACCTGGCGCTGAAGCTCAAACATATCTACAAAACTCTTGGCAGCTTCGTTCATCGCTTCCAAGACCGGTTCGGGCATTAATGAGCCGCCCAACCGGGTTAAGGTGGTATCGGCATTGATGATGCGCCGTATGCCCAAAGATTCATAAATGTTCAACGTATCCTCCACCAGAAAATATGATAACTCAGCGATTTAATTTTGGCCCAATTTTGCCCCCATTTCTATCGTTTGTCGAATAATCATCCATGAGTTTATTCAAATTTCGCCATTTTGACAGTCATTTTCCGCCATGTTATACTGGGTCGTCCAGGTAATTGTCCCCAATTCCGCAGGGAGTGGAACAGGCTATCATACTTTGTCTTCATATCGCCCCTCTCAAAACTTGTATAAAGAAAAGAATACGTACTAACTCAATGAGGAGGAAGTGTATGCGAAAATTTGACCATATGGGTCTGCCTACAGACGAGAAGCAGCCTAACGAAATGTATGTTACGGAAACAAAGGTGTGGGTCACCGATCCGGCGGCACATCCCTATAAGGTTGAATATTTGCGTTACGAACCTGATAGCCCGGTGACAGGCCCCGTGAGGGATTTGCCCCACATTGCGTTTCAGGTTGACGACCTTGACAAGTATATGGCAGATGAAGAGATTGTACTAGGCCCGTTTTATGCTACCGAAACCTTGCGCGTGGTTTTTATTCTAAAAGACGGGGCAGTCTTTGAGTTTATGGAGAACTCGGAAGAGGGTCACTGGTTCAATAAGTCGGAGTCTGATAATAACCTTGATGAGTAGGCATGAAGGATAACCATGAACGGACGCGAACGAATAGCCCTGGCCATGCAACACGAAATACCAGACCGAGTACCGGTAATGTGTCAGCTTGCTTTAGGCCACTACTTCCTAAATGTAGACCTACCCCCCCACAAAATCTGGTTTACCAGCGAAGGTTTTGCCGAGGCATTGGTTACATTACAACGCCGCTACCGTTTTGACGGCATTCTGATTAACATACCGGGTCGTCCCGAAAATACACTTGACGATGTCATCTCCATTGAAGAGACAGATGACGGTGAAGTTTTAACCTGGTCTAATAGCGACATCACTTTTATCCCCTGGGATGATAACGCCCAACATACGGTTGGCGACAAATCAAAGCCAACCCGGGCAGATTTTGCTACAATCGATCCCGATGATCTCGACTTTATTGACGACCTGACGGGTTATATTTGGAATACTCACCATATCCCCTGGCTGGCCGAAAAATCAAAACCGGGGCCGCTGGCCGAAATACCACCCTATTTCTTCCGCACTATTGATCTGGTAAAAGAGGCGGTTGGCGATGAAGTTTCGGTGCATGGCGAAGTTTTTTCACCACTCACCCACTTTATGGAGTTGTTTGGTTATGAAAATGCGCTAATGAACTTCATCATAGATGCCGCTAAAACCCACGCTATTCTGGACCGTTTAACGGAAGCCCCAATTACCTGGGCAGTCGCCCAGGCCGAATATGGGGTAGATGCCGTGTTGATGTCATCCGCCTTTGTTGGCGGGCCATTCCTGTCGCCCAAGATGTATCAGGAATTTGTGGTTCCCTATGAAAGGCGAGTGACCGAAGCCGTCAAAGCCACCGGTGTCCCCGTATACACCCACACCTGCGGCAGTATCGGCGACCGGCTGGAACTCATGGCCGAAACAGGCACTCAGGGCGTTGATACACTTGACCCACCCCCTTTGGGTAATACGGAATTGGCTGATGCCAAAGCACTTATTGGTGATAAGATGTTCATTAAAGGCAATATGAATGCGGTAGAGCTATTAGCCGCTAAAACGAAGGAAGATGTCATTGCCCATGCTACAAACCGCATTCGCATTGGTAAGCCGGGCGGGGGATATATTTTGAGTACGGCCTGTTCGGTCGCGCCCAAAATGGAACCGTGGAAGCTGGAACTGCTGGTGCCACTGGCAGAAAAAATTGGCCGATATTGATAAATCATTCTTGCTCAACCTTGATTCTTGGGAGGTAATATGCGCGTTTTAGCTGTAGGTGCTCACCCCGATGATCTGGAGATACTGTGTGCCGGGACTCTGGCTCGCTATGTCGCCCAGGGGCATCATGTCATCATGGCCCACGTTTGCCGGGGTGACAAGGGCCACGGGGAAATTCCTCATCATGAGGTCGGTGAAATTCGCGACCAAGAAGCGCAGGCCGCAGCCGAGGTGATTGGGGCCGAAGCTATGGCTCTGGGTCTGCCTGATTGTGAGTTATATGTTAACGATGAGACGATGCAGCGGGTGGTCGATCTGATCCGTATCGCCAAGCCGGACCTCATTATCACCCATCATCCTGATGATTATCATGGCGACCATAATGCTGTCACCAAGCTGGTGCTGGATGCCAGCTTTTCGGCTACGCTGCCCTATTTTATCACCTCACAACCGGCTCATCCAATTGCGCCGCCTATTTACTTTACGGATACCCTGGCCGGTATTGACTTTACACCCACGGAATATGTGGACATCACCGATACTCTGGAACTCAAAAAGGAAGCCATGACTCAGCATCAAAGCCAGATCACCTGGCTCAAGGAGCATCATAGCACCGACATCCTTGACTTTATCGAGACTATGGCCCGCTTTCGCGGGCTACAGTGTGATGCCACTTATGCTGAAGGATTCCAAAGCATGCGAGCCTGGGGACGACTATCACCTACCCGCTTGCTGCCATAGAGAAGCGAGGAAAAGGAGTAAACTATGCGCATTTTGGCAATCGGCGCTCACCCCGACGATTTGGAGGTTTTATGCGCCGGAACCCTGGCTCGTTACACTCAGGAGGGGCACGAAGTGGTGATGTGTGTGGCCACGGATGGCACGGCTGGTCATATGGTCATCAAGCCACCCGAACTGGCCCAAATTCGGGAACGGGAAGCTAGAGCTGCGGCTGAAGTTATCAAGGCAGAGTTCATCTGGTTGGGTTTTCCCGATGAATTGATTTTTAATGATCGAGAGACCCGATTGGCTTTTGTAGACGCCATCCGCCAGGCTCGACCCGGTGTGATTATTACCCACGCTCCCGATGATTACCATCCCGACCATCGTGTTGTCAGTAGTCTTGTCTTTGATACCAGTTTCATAGCCAGTCTCCCCAACATCGAAACCAATCAACCCGCTCATCCGGTGGTTCCCCCACTTTATTATATGGACACCTTGGCCGGTAAGGGTTTTCACCCAACAGAATATGTAGATATCAGCACCACCATCGAGACAAAGCGCCAAATGTTAGCTTGCCACGAGAGTCAACTCAAGTGGCTTAAAGACCATGACAACATCGATGTTATGGAGTTTATGGAGGTTGTGGCTCGAACACGGGGCTTCCAATGTAACCGGCCTTATGCGGAGGGGTTCCGGCAGGCAGATGTATGGCCGCGTACGTTGTCGAGCCGAATACTGCCCTAACCCTTGAAAATATTACTGTATTTAGAAGGAGTCGTCATGACCCTACGAGACACCACAAAGAATGAAAATGAGATATTTCGTAGGACGAGTTGCTAACTCGTCCCTAAGCCCCAGACAAGATAGCATCTTGTCCTACATTATTTTAGAGGAGTCGTCACGAGTGTTTACACACCAACGATGATGAAAATGAGGAGCGGAGCATCCCTAGATGCGGAGCGGGTCTGGCTAACGTCGTTCGCATCTGAGGATGCTCACTCCGCCTATTTACGAAGGAGATAACTAATGAGACCGATCAGTAAAATTGCACCGGGTTGGTGGGATTACACCACACTTGATCGGGAAATTCTGGATGACGCCGCCCGGTTAACTGTAGATGATCTATTGGGATTGAGCCGGTCAGGATTCACGGTGAAATTCTATGATACGCTCGAGGATTTTTACCTGGCCGAAGCCTTGGAATATATCAACGCCTGGCAACAGGCCACAGAGGAACAGCCAAGCGGGATCTGCGGTCCTATTGGGCCTACCGAACAACTGCCGCTTGCCGCTCGGTTGGTCAACGAATTGGAAATTGATCTGCGATATGCCCATTTTTGGGGTATGGATGAGTGGGTTATGGATGGCAAGGAGGTGGCTATAGATTTTCCCCTCAGCTTTGCCAAGACGGATATGGAACTTTGCTTTAACCGGATTCGTCCCGAATTGCGGATGCCGCTGGAGAATATTCATTTTCCCACAGCCGAGCCGACGAAGTTTGTCGAAAGCTGGGGCAAGGCACGTTGCCTCGTCATGCAAGGTGGGCAGGGTGAAGTCAAGCATTGGGCCTTTAACGATCCTCCCAAACGGGAGGGGGAATATACAGACAATCCACCCCCACCAGAGGTGTATCGCCAACTGGGCACACGCGTTGTTGACCTGCACCCCATGACGATGATCCAGAACGCACGCACGTCGGGCGGTGGTGTGGTACAAAACGTGCCAGACCAGGCCGTTACGGTTGGGCCAGTAGAAACATGGCAGGCGGAAAAGGTGTCAATTTGGCAAGCGGGTATGCATGACAATCCCTTTGGGATGCGTTTGACCACATTGATGATCTCCAAGAAGATTGCCGACTCCGCTGTGCCAATGTCGCTACTGGCCGATCACCCGAATGTTCAATTCAACTTCTACCGTCACGGAATCGGGACTACTGAGGCAGAGATGCATTAATACACTATCTTCATCTAACTAGTGAGGCAAGAAAATCATGAAACTAATCACCTTTGATGCTGGTCAGGGGCCTCGTCTGGGCGCTCTTGCCAACGATCAGGTTATCGACTTGGCCGAGGTGTCGCAAGGGGACTTCCCGGCTGATATGCGTGCTTTTTTAGAGTTGGGCGAAGCCGGGATAGAGACTGCCCGGTCTGCCATTGAGCAAGCCCTGACCAACGGACAAACAACACTAGTTGAGGGGGTAAAGATTCTAGCACCCATTCTGAACCCGTCAAAGATTATTGCCGTTGGCCTAAATTATATGGATCATTGCCGGGAGCAAAATATAGATCCACCCCAGTCGCCAATCCTATTCACCAAATTTCCTTCTTCAATTATTGGCCCGGACGATGCTATTCGCTGGGACCCGGCCTTAACCAGCCAGGTAGATTTTGAGGCGGAGTTAGCGGTAGTAATCGGACGCCCGGCCCGGCATGTTGCTGAAACTGCGGCCCTGGATTATGTGGCCGGTTACACAATCTGTCAGGATGTTAGCGCCAGAGACCTGCAGCTTGGGGATGGCCAGTGGATACGAGGCAAATCGTTAGACACCTTCTGCCCGCTTGGCCCATATCTTGCCACCAGGGATGAGATTGCCGACCCACAAAATCTGGCTATCCGCTGCACCGTCAATGACACTGTTATGCAAGATTCCACAACTGCTGAGATGATCTTCGGCATCGCTTTTCTCATCGAGTATATGAGCCGCGCCTTTACCTTATTGCCAGGGGATCTTATTGTCACCGGGACTCCAGATGGTGTGGGACTCTTTCGATCTCCCAAAATCTTCTTGAAAAATGGTGACAAGGTAATCACAGAGATTGAAGGACTAGGGAAACTGACTAATCTATGTGTTGAAGGGACAACCTTTCCGTCCTAAGCGGGCAGCGTTGGCGGACGATTGGTATACCATTCGGCAGATGTTATAGAGCCGGGATTTAAGGAGGCAATCGTGCAATCTCATCTTATGGAATACGTCCTGGATATCATTGGTCGAAGCCGTCTGGTAGCCATTGTACGTCTGGATGATTTAAGTGCTGCCGTTTCTATGTCTCGAGCGTTGCTGGCTGGTGGTATTACCGCGTTAGAGTTTACGCTGACCAATCCGGCGGCGTTTGATGCAATAACAGCGGTCAAAGGAGCACTGGCTGAATTTACCGACGGACAGGCAGTGATTGGGGCAGGAACCGTGCTTGATGCTGACGCAACTCAGGCTGCGGTCAAGGCCGGGGCGCAGTTTATTGTTGCCCCTTCTACCAATCACCGGACAATCGAGATGTGCCGAAGATTAGGTGTGGTCAGTATACCAGGGGCGCTTACCCCGACTGAAATTGTTGATGCCTGGAACACGGGCGCCAGTGTGGTCAAGGTCTTTCCGGCACGCGCTTTTGGTCCAACCTATCTGAAGGATATACACGCTCCCTTACCGCATCTTAAGATTATGCCAACCGGTGGAGTGGATTTAGAGAATGTCGGCCAATATATCAGGAATGGTGCTTTTGCGGCTGGTATCGGTAGTAATCTGGTGGATAAGCAACTGGTGGCAGCAGGGGACTGGGATGCCTTGACAGAGAGGGCAACAGCGTATGTAGAGGCAGTACGAGGCTAAACTATGAGCCGGTATGATGTTATTACCCTGGGCGAAACTATGCTCAGGTTCACCCCTCCGAATCTCAAGCGAATTGAGCAAACCACTACTTTTGATATTGAAGTCGGAGGTAGCGAGTCGAATTTGGCTATTGGGCTGGCACGCTTGGGGCTTAAAGTACTCTGGCTATCACGGCTGACAAACAACCCTCTGGGACGTTTGATTGAGCGGACAATTGCCGGGCACGGTGTAGACACATCACGGATAATATGGACAGAGA